>CAJDVT010000012.1_pt1 | contig 75267 bp, 66 predicted proteins | sample 7391411 | NCBI WGS metagenome assembly CAJDVT01 (sample SAMEA7055698, study PRJEB34461) | soil metagenome | biome: terrestrial ecosystem; feature: Peninsula; material: soil | place: Antarctica | collected 2016 | reverse complement strand
GGCTGAGCACCTCGATGTGTCGCGACAAACGGTCAATGCCATCGAAACCGGAAAATATGATCCCAGTCTGCCGCTTGCATTCAAGCTTGCACGATTGTTCGGCCGGTCAATCGAATCGATGTTTTTCCCGGGACATGACTGATTGGTACACGGCTACGCGTGAGCGATCGGCGGGGTAGCTCCGCCGGGTCTGGCTCGATGAGCGTGCCGGCCGGAAGCCGGGTTCGCGGCGTTGATCAGTGCTGTGGTTGCCCAGCGACTGGGAGAAACGCCCAACAGATCCGACAAATACCGCCAATGACTGGGAGCCCGCGCGCAGCCGGATCAACGCGCTCGCTGCCGGCGGCATCTTCCCGCAGCCCGCGGTTGCTCGCATTATCCGGAGGCGCTCAGGGTCAGTCCGCCCATGGCAGAATTGCGCGCGGCTCGGGGCATGGCCGGAGTCATGGCAGATCGCGGTTTCGTCGCCGTTGCGCGCTGGATTCTCAGCCGGGCGGGGCGGTCAACTCACGTGCGTTGAGATAACCGTCACGGTTGCGATCGAGGCGCCGAAACTGGCGGCGAAGGTTGTCCTGAAATTCCCTGCGGGTGATCGCTCGACCCTGTGCCATCGCCGTTGCTGTCCATGCCACTGAAACCGGCGGACATGTACTGCACGTACTCGTTGCTGCTGATGCGGCCGTCACCGTCGGTATCGAGCATGCTCAAGTATTCGGCACGCGTGTTCGCGACGGTTTGTGCGGCGCACGGCAACCCGGCGGCCAGCAAGGCACAGGCAATTGCTGCCATGTGTGCGCGAGGCCACAGTTTGCGGCGGTGCCGGTGCTGGCACACGTCAGTGCGGCAGACGATCAATACCGATGAACTGCAAAAACTCCAGTCGGGTGCGCGGGTCTTCGCGAAACACGCCGAGCATCTGGCTGGTCACCATGGACACGCCGCGTTTGTGCACGCCGCGGGTAGTCATGCATTCATGGCTGGCATCGATCACCACTGCCACTCCCGCGGGGTGCAGGTTGTCCTGGATACACTGCGCAATCTGGGCGGTGAGCTTCTCCTGCACCTGCAGTCGCTTGGCAAAGGTGTCGACCACACGTGCGAGTTTGCTGATGCCGACCACGCGATTGGTGGGCAAGTAGCCGATGTGCGCGCGACCAATGATCGGCGCGAGATGGTGTTCGCAGTGGCTCTCGAACTCGATGCCGCGCAACACCACCATTTCATCGTAACCAGCCACCTCCTTGAACGTGCGCTGCAGATATTCACCCGGATCAACGGCGTAGCCGCCAAACCATTCGCGATAGGCCTTGACCACGCGCTTGGGTGTATCCAGCAGTCCTTCACGCGTCGGGTCGTCCCCGCTCCAGCGCAACAAGGTGCGCACGGCGTCCTCGGCTTGCTCCTGGGTAACTTCACCGGATTGACTTTGGTCGGTCATGCGCGCGCCTTGGTTCGTGGACGATTGAGTTTACCTGCCATCCGGGCACACGTCCCGTTGCAGCTGCGAAGCAGACGGCGCGCTGTTGCGGACGCCTGGAGGTCGTGGGCTGTGGCAGCAATATCCAGGTGCAGTCGAGCCGCAACCTGTTGCAGGTCCTGCCGGGCGTGTGCCGACGCGCACTCAGCCTTCGCTGTCGGCCTCTTCCTCGGTATCGTCTGCGGCCGACGGCGCGGCGCCGAGCAGTTCTTGCGCAGACTCGCCGGACAAGGATTCCACACCGCGCAGTTTTCTCTCGATGGTCCGGGTTTTCTTGCTGGCTTCGCCGATGCTCTTGCTCACGGTGTTGAGCTGGCGTTCGGCTTTTTCCAGCACCAGGCCAAACTTGCCGAACTCACTCTTTACCGCGCCAAGCAGCTTCCACACTTCACTGCTGCGCTTGGCGATCGCCAACGTCCGAAAGCCCATCTGCAAGCTGTTGAGCAAGGCGCTGAGCGTCGTCGGGCCGGCCACCATGACACGCTGTTCGCGTTGCAGACTTTCGAACAGGCCAGGCCGGCGCAACACTTCGGCATACAAGCCTTCGGTTGGCAGGAACAATACGGCGAAATCGGTAGTGTGCGGCGGTGCCACATACTTGGCCTTGATGCGTTTGGCTTCTTCCCGCATGCGCGTCTCAAGCGCGCGCCCGGCGGCGGCGGCGGCGTCGACATCGGCGGCATCCTGGGCTTCCAGCAGGCGCTGATAATCCTCGACTGGAAATTTTGAGTCGATCGGCAGATAGACGTTTTCACCATCTTCCTGTCCTGGCATGCGGATGGCGTATTCCACGCGCTCATTGCTGCCCGGCACGGTGGCGACATTCGCTGCGTACTGTTCGATTGTGAGCAAGTCTTCGAGCAGAGTGCCAAGCTGCACTTCGCCGAGAATGCCGCGGCGCTTGACGTTGCTCAGTACGCGTTTGAGGTCACCCACCCCGGTGGCCAGATTCTGCATTTCGCCGAGCCCGCGCTGCACTGCTTCCAGGCGTTCGGAAACCAGCTTGAACGACTGCCCGAGCCGGGTTTCCAACGTGGTCTGCAATTTTTCATCGACCGTAGCGCGCATCTGTTCCAGCTTGGCGGCATTGTCCTGCTGGATGGCACTGAGCTTGGCTTCCAGTGTGGCGCGCACTTCGACCATGCGCTTTTCATTGTCCGCGGTCAGCGCGCCCAAGCGTTGCTGCAACAAGTCGCCGAAACGGTTCAGGGTGAGCGTGGATTCTTCGCGGCTCTTGCGTGCGTCGTCTGCCAGGCGTTGTGTCAGCGCTTGCAGGCCAACGTCGGTACGCTCGGTCAGCGCACTCAGGCGTTGGGCGAATCCGTCGATGCGCTCGGCCTGTTGCTGCGACATGCCAGTGAGTTGTTCGCGCAGGTGGCCGCGTACATGCTCGAAACTCTGCTGCAGCTCCTCGCGGCTGCTGCGCTGTTCTTCACGCAGCGTGCGTTCCAGACGCGCACCGTCGTCCTTCAGTGCGTCCAGTTTCGCGCCGGCACCTGCATCGTTGCGGCTGCGCATCAGGGCGGCAACCTCCAGCAGCAGGATCAGTACCATGACGACCAACAGGACCAACAGCAGAATTTCAACGGACGACATAGAGCGCTTCCCAGGTCAGTTGCAGCCAGTGTACGTCGGGCCGGCGTTGCAACCGTGGGCCAACACGAGCTCCCGCCAATCTGCGATGCCGATCATTCGACCCGGCAGAAGACCGCCTTGAGATAACGTCCTTCCGGCACATCGGTGCGAAACGGATGATCGGCGCCGGCACCGCCGGTTCCCAGCACCTGGATGTCGCGTCCGGCGTTCAGTCCTACCCGGCGCAGCATTTCGAGAAACTCCGACTCGCCGACCAGGCCGGTGCACGAGCAGGTCAACAGCAAGCCGCCGGGCGCGATGATGTCCAGGGCCATGCGGTTCATCGCAAAGTATTTCTTCAACGCGTCCATGACCTTGCTGCGATCTCGGGTGAGCTTGGCCGGGTCAAGCACGACTGCGTCGTAGCGCTCGCCACGCGCCAGCGCGGCGCGCACCCAGTCAAAGATGTCCGCTTGTTCGAACGTTACCGCCACACCGTTTGCCGTGGCGTTGCGGCGTGCTATCTCCAGCATGCCGGCGTCGAGATCCACACCGACCGCTTCGCGCGCGCCGGCGGCCATCGCGTGCACGGCAAAACCGCCGGCGTTGCAGCACAGGTCCAGCACCCGCCGACCCTTCGCCAGGGTGGCAAAGCGCTGGCGGTTGTCGCGCTGGTCGGCAAAGAATCCGGTCTTGTGTCCACTGCCCGGCACGGCTACAAAACGCAGGCCGTGTTCATGCACCTCCGTCGCCGCTGGCGCGTCCGGGCTGCGGCAGTCGAACGACTCCTGTTTCTGCACGTGGGTTTCGGCGAACCAGTACAACTGTGCGCCGGGGAAATGCGTCAGCAGAGCCGCGTGGATCGCGTCGCGCAGGCGCCACATGCCGGCGGCAAAGTATTCGATGACCAGCGTGTTTGCATAGCGATCGACGACCAGTCCGGACAGGCCATCACCCTCGCTGTGCACCACGCGCCACGCGTCGCTGACGTTGTCCAGTTGCAGCCAGTCGCGACGCTGTTGCACGGCGCGTGCGATGCGTGCGGCGATCCAGTCGGCATCCGGCACGGCATCTGCATCGTGCTCGAGCAGCCGCAGCGCAATGCGGGCGTGGCCGTTCCAGAATGCGTAGCCGACAAAACGGTCCTTCGCATCGCGCACTGCAACCACGCTGCCCGGCGCAAGCTTCTGCTCCGGCTTGGTGACCTGCGCCGACCACACCCACGGGTGGCCGGGCCGTCGATCGGACTTCAGGCGGATGATGGGCAATGTGGTCGGCGTATTCATCCGGTCATGATAGCTGGCGCGGGCGCTGCACCCGACCGCGCATCGATCAATCAGGCTGCATGGCTGCCAACTCGTTGCCATGCGGATCGAGGAACTGGAAGCGGCGACCGCCCGGGAACGCGAAGATGGGTCGCACGACCTGCGCACCGGCCGCGGTGACCGCAGCCAGCGTCGCTTCGAGATTCTCCACGCTGATTACCGGCAGCGGAGCCGGGGTAGCTTCGGCGGCATCACCTTGCAGGCCGATGTCGACATCGCCAGTGGTCGTGCACGCGTACGTCGGGCCGAACGCGGTGAGGTCCCAGCCGAAGACGGTCGTGTAAAAGGCCTTCGCGGCGTGGATATCGCTGGCAGGGAGTTCAATGAAACCGGGACGTGCCATGGTTTGCCTCGCTGGCGTGAGTGGAGAGCGGACTGGCAGCCTAGCGCAAGCGCAACGCCAGCCATGCCAGCAACGCCAGCAGGTTGACGCCCAATCGCGATACGCCCGGCCCCGCTGCGGCCAGGACGAAGCCCTGGCTGCCGAAGTTCCAGTCCATTGCCAGTCGTGGTGTGGCTTGCAAGGTGGCGAAGACGTTGATGAATGCGCCACTGTGCAGGCCGTAACTGAAGACCGGTAACGCAATCAGCGGCACTTGCAGCAGTTGGGCCCAGCGCGACATGCGTACGCCGTGCTCGCTTCCAGCAAGCAGTTCGACTCCAGCGATCAGCACAAACGCGAACACCGTCAGGCCGATCAAGGCGACGAGACTGCTTTGGGAGGTGCCAAACGGCAGCAGGCGTCGCAGCATGACGGCGACGCCGTACAAGCCACCTGCAACTTCGAGAATGCCAATCAGGCGAAACAGGGTGGTGCGCATGGATAATTCCGGAAGATGAAAACACCAGGGAAAATGAGAACGCTGTGGGAGCGGCCCGTAGCGCCGCCGCCTGCACGGCGTGTCCCGAGAAGCGTCGTGTTCGAGACCTGCTGGCAGGTTATTCCAGCACCTCGGCCAGCTCATGCAGGTCGGTGATGTGTTGCTCCCACCAGCGTGACTCGGCGGCAAACGGAAACGCGGCGGGAAAGGCGGGGTCGTCCCAGCGTGCCGCGATCCAGCCGGCGTAGTGCAATTGGCGCATCGCGCGCAGTGCGGGAATCAAGCTCAGTTCGACGGGGTCGAAATCGCGAAATTGCCGGTACCCGTCGAGCACGGCTTGCAGCGCGCGTTCGTCGTGGGCGAGCATCCACAAGTCCTGCACCGCGGGCCCCATGCACGCGTCGTCGAGGTCGACAAAGTGCGGGCCGGCGTCGGTCCACAGCACGTTGCCGGGATGGCAGTCACCGTGCAGACGAATGCGCATGACCGGACCGACGGCGTCCAGACGCCGCGCGATGGCGGCGTCCAGGCGCTCGGCGGCCACGCGGTAGTGATCATGCAGTGTCGGTGGCAGCAAGCTGCAGCCAAGCACCGCCCGCATGGGTTGTTGCACCATGGTGTCCGGGTCAAGCGTCCCGCGATGCGCGAACGCCTCGCGCGCACCCACGCCGTGCATACGGGCGATCAGCCGACCGATCCACTGCAGTTGATCGGTGGCCTCCAGCTCCGGTGCGCGTCCGCCGCGACGTGGGGTCAAGGCGTAGCGAAAGCCGGCGTGGTGCAGCAACGTACGTCCGCTGAACGCCAGCGGCGCGACTACCGGCAACTCGGCGTCGGCCAGCTCCTGTCCGAACGTGTGCTCCTCGCCGATCGCCGCGTCGCTCCAGCGCCCGGGGCGATAGAACTTGGCAATCACCGGTTCGGCGTCTTCGATGCCCACCTGCCACACGCGATTCTCGTAGCTGTTCAGAGCCAGCAAGCGGCCATCGGGCCACAGGCCGCAGGCGCCGATCGCGTTGAGTACCACGTCCGGAGTGAGTCCGGCGTACGGCGCCAGCTCGTTCAACGTGGCGTGGCGCTGCGGGCGGCGATGATCGCCATGGTCAGGCGCGAGATGCACACCAGTGCACCGGCATCGTCCTCAATGCGGATCTCCCAAACTTGCGTGCTGCGCCCGATGTGCAGCGGGCGGGCGGTGCCGGTTACCACGCCGCTGCGGACGCCGCGAATGTGGTTCGCGTTGATGTCCAGACCAACAGTCATTTCCCTGGCTGGGTCCAGCGTGAGCGTTGCTGCCGTGCTACCCACGGTTTCCGCCAAGGCCACGGACGCACCACCATGCAACAGCCCATGCGGCTGGTGCGTGCGGTGATCCACCGGCATCGTGCCGGTGAGCCAGTCATCACCAAACGCAGTGATGCGGATATCGAGCGTCTGCATCATGGTGTCTGCGCGCCAGGCGTTGATGCGCGCCAGATCGGGTGGTTGATACCAGATACTCATGGTCGACTCCTGCACAATGACCATGCATTGTCGGCGGTGGCGATCACAACGACAATGCAGCAGTTGGGAGTGGCATGGCGGCGCATCGTTGCGCGGCGGCAGAACCCCCACTCGTTCATGTGCCCGATCGGATCGAATTCTCTTGACGTTTATCGTGACCCTCAATCAGTCCGGCCGCCAGTTTCCCGTGGCGCCCGGAGAGACCGTGCTGGAGGCGGCGCAGCGCGCCGGTGTGGCGCTCCCGTATTCTTGTCGTGCCGGGGTCTGCGGCAGTTGCAAAGCCACGCTGCTGGAAGGCGAGTGTACGTATCCGCGCAATCCGCCGGTGGCTCTGAATGCGAGTGCCATTGCCCGGCATGCTGTGCTGTTGTGTCAGGCGGTGCCGACCAGTGATCTGTTGCTGGAGGCGCGCGAAGTACCGTCGGTGGCAGAAATGGCCCGGCGCCAACTCGATGTGCTCGTTGCCGAAAAGTGGTGTCTGGCGCCCGACGTCATCGGCCTGCGACTGTTGCCCGGGCCCGGTGAGCGGCGTTTGCGGCGCTTGCCTGGGCAATATCTTGATGTGTTGCTCGGCGATGGACGGCGGCGGCCATTTTCCATCGCCAACGGACCGCAGCCAGATGGTGCGATCGAGTTGCATGTACGGCATGTGGCGGGTGGTGGCTTCACCTCGTACGTGAACGACACGCTGCAGGTCGGTGATGGCTTGCGCATCGATGGCCCGTTGGGCACGTTTGTGCCGCGCGAGGACTCGGAGCGACCCATGTTGTTCATGGCTGGTGGTACGGGTTTCGCGCCGATCAAGGCTATCGTCGAGCACTTCATCGCGCTGGGCACGCGCCGTCCGATGCATCTGTACTGGGGCGCGCGCAACGAGGCGGAGCTGTATCTGCGCGCGCTGGCCGAGCACTGGGTGCATGAAGCGCACGACTTGCGGTTCTGTGCCGTGGTCTCGGATCCCGATCAGGCGTCCGGACTGCGCCGTGGTCTGGTGCACGACGCAGTCCTGGAAGACTTGCCTGACCTGTCCGGGTTTGACGTGTACATGAGCGGGCCACCGGAAATGATCGTTGCCGGGCGGCAATGCTTTGCCGGAGCCGGTGCGGTGGAATCGCGGTTGTATTTCGATTCTTTTGAATATGCTCCCGACGTGCTTGCCAAGATCATCGCCGCTCGAGCCGGGTTCTATCCCGCCTGAGTACGCGCGGTATAGGTGCGGGCGGTATTCGACGCGCGATTACTTCTTGCCCTTGGCCACCGGCAACTGCGCCTCGCGCCAGGCGAGCGTGCCGCCGGCCAGCGTATGCACCATGGTGAAGCCGGCCTTGATCAGGCGCGACGCGGCCTTTTGCGCGTTTCCGCGACCATCGCGATCGATTACCACTACGGGCAGTTCCTTGACCTTGGCCAGGTCCTTGCTCTCCGGATCGAACTGACTCATAGCCACATGTCGGGCACCAGGCACGTGCATCTTTTCAAAGTCGGCGATGGCAGACAGGTCAATCAGCAGAGGGCTTTGGCGATTCATCAGCGCGGTCAACCCGGCCGGGGTCAGCTCGCGGGTCTTGCTGAACAGGATGGTCAATTGCATGACAATCAGCGCGACCACCAGAATCGCGAACAGCGCAGAAAGTGCCAGATGATTGCCCACGAATTCGGGCAATTTGTGCAAAAAATCATTCATCGTCATTCCACGGACGCGGTGACCGCGCCGGCTTGGGTGAATCGGGGATTATACGGACGCAGGGGTTCGGCGTGTGCCGTTGCGCAAGCGCAGCAAGCCCTTTCCAGCAAACTGGTCGCAACGCTGGCCGCGGCGGGCGGACGCCGCGTCGCGCTCTTCACCGCTCACTCGCGGGTTATATCCGGCAGCCCGCTGGTCAGCCACCAGTGTTTGGTCGGCGCGTCGTAACGCCAGGTTTGCTGGTCGGTAATAGTGCGCTCGGCCTGCGTGTTGACGTTGACCAGGCTGATGCGCACCGTCTGGCGCACTTCCGAGTCGCTGACGGGGACGGCTCCGATGTCGTCGTTGTATTCGGTGACGCGTACCTGTCGGTAGCGCGCCATGTCCAACGCACTCACCGGATGAGCAGTGCGCATCGCCGGGTCGACGAATTGCATGGCGCTGGCAAAATCACCCCAGCGCACCGTGCTTGCATACGCCTTCAGCGTGGTGGTCAACGAGTCGTTGCGGGTCTGCGCCGCGCAACCGGCCAGGGCGACGAAGGCGAGCATGGCAAGAGTGCCCAGAATGCGACGCATGATGATCCCCACGGTGGTGACTGCATGCATTCTGCCTCAAGCCAGCCGCGATGACCTCACTGTCGACGCTTGGCGACGAAGCGCGCACTCAAGGTTGCCGCGCTGGTACCGTTGTCACCGGGTACGCGGCATGCGACCTCGATACGCGCCTTGCCGCGTGCGGCGAGCGTGGCAAAGAACGTCGTCCAGTCGCCGCCGGCCAGTCGTGCCTCGCTGCGAAAGTCCTGCCACAACGGTGCGAGATAGTGCACCGTGGACTCACCCACATACACGTCGCACGCTTCGCCGCGCTCGCGCAGCGCCAGTTCCACCAGTGCCCAGCCAGTGAGTGTCATCAAGCTGACCAGGCTGCCACCGAAGGCACAACCCTTGTCGTTGACGTTCGGTGCCAGTGGCACGCGCAGGCTGACCATGTTGCCGGAGTACTCGGCCAGTTGCACGTCCATGGCGCGCGCCAGCGGAATTTCCTCGCGCATGAAGCGGGTCAAAGTTCGTGCCGAGGCGACACGATCGATCGGACGGCATGGGATGCCGTCGGTCGTGGACAGGTCGGACATGGCGTTCAAGATCACCACAACTCCAGGGAAGCAGGACTGCGTAGTGTAGGTCGGCCGCTACACTGGAGCCAGTGTGGCCAATGGGCGAGGTGCGCGCATGCCGCGACAAATGGCACGGTCGGGTTCTGCTTTGCACGGGCGCCGCGTGGTGATCACACGCCCGGTCGGCAGTGCAGCGACACTGGTGCGCCACGTGCGCGCTGCTGGCGGCGTAGCGGTGTTGCTGCCGGGCATGGCGTTGCGCGGTGCAACCGATACACACCTCGCGCGTGTGGCTTTGGGTGCCGCGCTGGGTGACGAGTTGCTGGTGTTCACCAGCCCGGCCGCAGTGCGGTTTGCCGCGCGACTGACGCCGCTGCGCACGTCCGCTGGCGTACTTGCGGTTGGCCAGGGTACGGCCCGCACGTTGCGTCGCCATGGCGTCGCGGCGCCCCTGGTGCCACGCCGGCAGGACAGCGAAGGATTGCTTGACCACCCGGCGTTGGCGAATGTTCGCGGGCGGCGCGTGGCGCTGATTGGCGCGTCCGGTGGCCGAGGCGTGCTGCGACAGGAGCTGACCAGGCGTGGTGCGTACTTGCGCGAGGTACACGTTTATCAACGCGTACCAGCGCGGCTGGATCGGCGCCACCTGCATGCCCTTGCGGACCTGCCGTCGTCTGCGTGCGTGCTGTTGTCCAGCGCCGAGGCATTGCACAATTTGCGTCAACAGTTGCCCCCATCCGCACTCGCGCGTTGGCTGGGAGCCACTGCCGTGGTAAGCAGCGAGCGCCTGGCTGCAGCGGCGCGCACAGCCGGATTTACCCGCGTGGTCGTGGCCGCGTCGGCCTTGTCCAGCGATCTTCTGGATGCCGTACTGCGCATCACCTGAAGGTGATCTGCCCAGCCTCCGCGTGGCGGCCTGGACAAGCCGTTGCTGCGAAGGCGCGGGTGCGGCTGCTAGCATGCGTACATGAGCACTACAGACACTCCGACCCCGGCGCCCGAGGGCGCTCGCCCGCATCCGTCGCCCACGGCCCCATCTCCCTCGGCTGCTGCAGCGACCCGCGGGCGCGTGGCACCGGGACCAGCCCCTCGCGGCGGCGGCACGCTCGCGCTGGCCTTGCTGCTGTCACTGCTGGCAGTGATCGCTGCCGGTTATGTGGGCTGGCAGCAGTGGCAGCAGATCCGGCATGCGGATGCCGACAGCGCCGGCCTGGTCAGCATGCAGCAACGCGTTAATGCTGTGGAATCCACGCTGGCTGCGGTCAGCGGGGAACGCACCAGTCTCGATCAGCGGCTTGGCGATGCAGCGCAAGTCAACCGCGCGTTGCGCGAAGAGCTGCTTGGTCAGAGTGAACGTACGCGCCATCTTGAGGACGCGGTGGCGAAGCTGGCGGAAAAAACCCTGTCCGGCCGCGACCCGTTACTGTTGGACGAGACCGAGTCGCTGCTGCGCATGGGCGCGGAGCGCTACCGGCTGTTCAATGATGTGCAGGGCGCGCAAGCAGCGTACGCCATTGCAGATCAGACGCTGGCGGCCGTGAATGACGGCGCGTTCAGCCCGGTGCGCCAGAGCATCAGCGCCGAGAGTGACGCGCTGGCCAAGAGCCAGCCAGCCACTCTGGACGTCGCGTTGCAGCGCTTGCAGGACCTGCGTGGCAGCCTGGCTACGCTGCCGTTGAAGTCGCTGGATGGTCCCGTTGCGACGACAGACGCCACGGTGTGGTCGCGGATCAAGCGGGCACTGGCTGGCGTGATCACCGTGCGGCGTGACAACGGTGCACCACTGGCGGTGGCCGATGCCCGTTTTGCGCGCGAGCTCACTGCGCTTGATATCGCTCAGGCGCAGGTCGCGCTGCTGGCGCATGACCGTGATGCGTATGCGTCGGCGTTGCAACGCGTGGATGCAAGCCTCTCCACTCAATTTGATGCCAACGCGGCGGATGTACGGCAGGCGCGCGGCATGTTGCAAGGGCTGCGCGCCGCGCTGCCAACAACGGCGCCGGTGACGCTGGGGGCAGCGCTGACGGAGCTGCGCAACTTGCGCGCGGTGCACGCGTTGGCGCCAGCGTCGGGAAGTTCGACGGCACCCGTGCCGTCGGCGTCAGTGGGCGAGACGACACCATGAAGCTGTGGCGCGGGTTGTTGTTGCTGGTGATCATCGCCACTGCCGCGGCATTTGGCTGGCATTGGGTGGCGGATGACCCGGGCTACGTGTTGCTGCGCGTGCGCGGTTGGCAGGTGCAGACCACGTTGGTTGCCGCGATCGTCATCGTGTTGTTGGGCTGGGCAGTGCTGACGACATTGTGGCGTCTGCTGCGCTGGCCGTTCGGCGCATTTTCGCGACGCCATCGACGGCTGAGTCGGCAGCGCCTGAATGCTGGGTTGGTCGCTTTGGCGGAAGGCCGCCATGGCGATGCCGAGCGGGATCTCAATCGCGCTGCGCAGTTGGACAGCCTGCGTGGACCGGCGCTGCTGGCCAGCGCCGAAGCGGCGTTGCGCCGGGGTGAATCGGCGCGGGCGCTGGAAGCGCTGGATCAGGCGGCGCAGGCCGCGCCGCTGGCCGCCCGCGCACTGCGCGCCCGGATCCTGCGCCGTGACGGCAAGCCCGGCGAAGCGCTGGCTTTGCTCACACCCGAGGCCGACAAAGGTAGTCTCACGCCGAGTGGTTGGCGTGAGCTGGCACTCTCCGCGCTGGGCGCCGGCGACTCCGCACGTGCGCGCAGCGCACTTGCGCCGCTGCAGAAAAGTGGCGCCCTCGGTACGCGTGGTTACGCGGTGCTGGAAGCGCAAGTGTTGGTAGCGTCCATCCAGGCCACCGCCGATGGCGCTGCGCTTGGTGCGCTGTGGCCACAGTTGTCGAAGGCGCAGCGTCGCGTTGCCGCAGTCGTTGATGCGTATGCGCGCCGCGCGGCGGGATTCGGCCTGACGCTGGCGGCAATGGATGAACTGGAGTCCGCATTGCGCCGCGAATGGTCGCCGCTGCTGGTCGACACCTATGGTGCGCTGGTTGGCGAAGACATTGAAGCGCGCTTGCATCGCGCCGAAGGCTGGCTTGATGCGCACCCCAACGACGCTGTGTTGCTGCTGGCATTGGGGCGCATGTGCGTCCGTCTCAAACTGTGGGGCAAGGCGCGGCAGTACCTGGAACGCTCGCTGGCCCTGGCACCAGGCGTGGCCGCCTGGGAAGTGCTCGGCGATGCCTGGGCTGGTGATGGTGACCCAGCCCGTGCGCAACGCAGCTATCACAGCGCGTTTGCGTTGAGCCGAGGCGAGAGCGTGACGGCACCTGGCGCCGCCAATCCACACCCGCTGTACCCCGATACGCATCCCACTGCGGTTGAGGAGCGCGACCAGCACGGCGTGCCGCGGCTGCCCGGATAGCAGCAGCCGCAGCGTTGGACGTGCCGCGTCGGACTGGGTCAGGCGCCGCCTACTGCGGCCCAGACCAGCAGGACAAAGCCGATCACCGCGATCAACGCGTGGCCATACATCAGACCAAGCGGCAGCGGCTTTTGTTGCCATTGGTAGCCGAGGTTCAGCAACACGCCACCGGCGGCGGCAACAATGAACAGCAACAACGCCCATGCCGCAAATGCCGGCAGGCCACTGACGAAGTACACCAACAGCAACAGCGTCAAGCCGGCACCGGCCAGCAGCCCATGCAGCAGTGCCAGCCATGCCGGCGGATTGCGTTGGGAAAATGCGCGCACGCCAGCCATGACCAGACCCCCGGCTGCGGCGATCGCGAACAGCGTGATGCAAATGAGCAGCATGCCCTGAATACTGATGTTCATGTTTTATTCCCTCCCCTGAGTGATTGAAAGTTGCGCTGCAACCGCGCGCGGCGTCGCCTGGAGTCACTGGGTGCGGCGCGCCGGACATGGATGCAGTGTGACAATACCGCATGCTGTGCCGCTGTGGCGCCTCAGTGGCCAACCAGGCGGCGTAACCAGTCAAGCAGAACCGTGGGCAGCAGCTCGGGCTTGGGCAATAGCGCGTACTGGTTGGCACCAAACACGAATGGCAGATAGTTCGCGGCCTGGCGGTCGATGGTCAGGCAAAACGGTGAGATGCCTTGCAACTTTGCTTCCGTGACGGCCTGGCACAGGTCTTCCACGCCGTAGCGGCCTTCGTAATGATCCATGTCGTTCGGTTTGCCGTCGGACAGCAGCAACAGCAAGCGATGCTGCGCGGGTTGCTGCATCAAGCGGTTGCTGGCGTGGCGCACGGCGGCACCGGCGCGGGTGTAGTTTTCCGGCTCCAGCCCGGCAATGCGTCGTGCGACGTCAGCCCCGTACGGCTCGTCGAAACGCTTGACCTCGCGCACGATCACACCCTGCGCAGTCTCGCCGGAAAACGCCTGCACGGCATACGGTTGGCCCAGCCCTTCGAGCGCGATGCACACCAGCAGCAGGGCCTCGCGCTCAACGTCGATGATGCGGCGATTGCCCACGATCCAGCCGTCGGTCGAGCCGCTGACATCGATCAGCAGCATGATCGCCATGTCGCGCTGTACGCGGCGCTGACTTTGATACAGGCGCTGCGGCAGTGGCAGGCCCGCGTGGTAGTCGGCCTGGCCCTCGATATACGCCTCCAGATCGACTTCGTCGCCGTCCAACTGGCGGTGCACGCGTATGCGTCGCGCGCGCAACATTTCAAAGCGGCGGCGGATTTCGTGCAGCATGCCGCGATGCGCGTTTAGCGTGTGCTCGACCCACGCCTGCGGACCCATCGCCGCTGGCAACAAATGTACCGTTGCGCCGGGCGCGTGATACGCGCGCAGGCGGTAGTCCCATTCCGGATAACTCAACGCGTGATCAGCACCGGGCGTCTGCCCTGTCTCGACTCGTGCGGCCGCGTCGGGTGGATCATCGGACAGCAGCACCTCCTTCGGCCGACCGGGTCGCGTCAGCAGGCGGGCTTCCGGAAGCTCGGATAACGCATCGGCGTATTCGTCGGCCGCGGTGGAATCGTCGCGATCAGTAGGGCGTTGCAGGCCCCCTGGGTCTTCCGCCTGCTCGTGCGGCTGCGCGGTCTGCACCATCCAGGCGCCGGGCCGCTCGTCATCTTCCTCGTCGTCGGCGGTGCGCACATCCGGTCGGCGCGGCAGGCGTGCACTGCGCGCGGCTTGTCGATCCGCGTCGAATGGATCGGCATTGCCGGTGAGCACCGTACCGGGAGTGGAGGTAGGTGGTGCGCGCAGCTCACCGGTCCACAAGTCTTTCAGCAATGGGTGCGGACCCCAGTCTTGTCGCGCAGTCGAACTGCGCAGGTGCATCGCGAGTTGCCGGGCGCGCTGCAACGATTCGGCAGGTGTTGTGCAAGGCAAGCCGAGACCGGCGATCTCCGAGCCGGTAGTGAAGGGCGCGGCAAGCACGGCACGCAGCAGGGCTTCCACTGGCTGCAGGTGGGCAGGGAATATCGACAGTGTCGGGCGCGCCTGCAACATATCGCCGCGCAGTTCGCGCAAGCAGTCTGCGACGCCGGGCAGGGTGCATGCCAGCTCGCGGTCAGCTGCGGCCGCCTCGCACAACAAGTACAGGTCGCGCAGCAGCGGATCGCGTCCGTCAGGCGCGTGGGCAGGCGTCCCGCGTACCGCGCGCGCGGCCTGCTGCAGCGCCAGCGCCCGGTAGTAGCGCAGCGCGAGCTCAGCGTGCATTTGGCCAAGGTTGGCCGGCAGCCAGATCGACACGCCGTCGGTGGCCGGCAGCGCACCACGATGGCGCGGCCCGTGGCGGCGATGCACGAGCAGCGCGAGGAACGTGGGTGGCGCCGGCGTTTGCGCAATGCGCAATGCAACGCTGCGGTCGTACAACGCGCTGATCAACAGATCCAGTCGCGGCGCCACGTCGGCCAGTGCCAGCGGCGGTGGGTGGGGCACGGGCGGCCGATAGCGCAGCCACAGCGCGCGCGCGTAAATCGTTGCATGGCGCGCGGCATCGAGGACGACATCTTCAGCTTCGGCCATGGCGGGACTCCGGCGCGCGCAGGCAAGCGCTTGCGCACCGCATCAAACGAACGTGGCGTCCACCAGATCGCGCATGGCGCCGACCAGTGTGGCTTCGTCGGACAGCGGCGAGACAATCGCGGCATAGCATGCCACGCGCACGGGGATGCCGCTGGCAATCAACCGCGCAGCGGCGATCAGCAAGCGTGTGCTTGGCACTTCTGCCAGCCCGCGATCCTGCAACCCGCGCAGACGCTGACCCAGCGTTGCCAGCGCATGAGCCGTGGCGTGGTCTGCGGCGCCTTCGCGCTCGATGATGGCCACTTCGGTCGGCAGTGGCGGAAAGTTGAAATCCAGCGCGACGAAACGTTGCCGCGTGCTGGGCTTCAAATCTTTCAACATGCGCTGGTAGCCCGGGTTGTACGACACCACCAGTTGGAAGCCCGGTGCGGCTTCGAGCGTTTCACCAGTCTTGTCAATCGGCAGGATGCGCCGGTAGTCGGTCAGTGGATGCAATACCACGACGGTATCCTGGCGTGCCTCGACCACTTCATCGAGGTAGCAAATCGCGCCTTCGCGCACGGCACGCGTCAGTGGGCCGTCCTGCCATACGGTGCCATCGTGGCGGATCAGAAAGCGTCCGACGAGATCGCTCGCGCTGAGGTCATCGTGACAGGAAATCGTGATCAACGGCCGCCCGAGCCGCCACGCCATGTACTCGATGAAGCGCGTCTTGCCGCACCCAGTCGGACCCTTCAGCATCACCGCGAGCTGGTGTGCGTGACATTGCTCGAACACCGCAACCTCGTTGCCCGCTGGCAGGTAGAACGGCGCCGCGTCTGTCCTCGCGGCCCCGTCCATGGCGGCGGTCGGCTCAGGCATCAGGCGTTGCGACGCCGAGTTTGCGGTCGGCTTCATCGTTGACGGCAAAATTTGGTGGATAGCGGAAGAAATCGTAGATGAACAGGATCACGCCAAGGGTGAACACGGTGGCAGTGGCGATCAGCATCACGAAGTGGATCTGGATCTTGATCTGCGTGTCGAGATAGCCCAGGCCCAGGATGCGCTCCAGATACACCTGGGCGATGCCGGCGGTGCCGAAGGAGATCGTCATGCCGAACATGCCGCCCAGTTGCATCCAGAACGCCCAATATCCAATCGGTGCACCAGACTCGCGGCGGTTGGCGGTCAGCGACGGCATGGCGTAAACAATCATCGCCAGCACGATCATCGCGTACGCACCGTAAAACGCGGCATGCCCGTGCATGGCGGTAATCATCGTGCCGTGCGTCCACTTGTTGACGCTGGGGAACGTATGTGCCAGACCCAGCAACCCGGCGCCGAACAGCGTGAATACGGCGCTGCCCACCGTCCAGTGCAATGCCAGGACATTCGGATGCTGCAGACCGGAGCGGCGAATGGCGTAGTACGCGTAGACCGCCATGCCGACCAGGGCAACCGGCTCCAGTGCGCTGAAGATGCCACCGATCGGCAGCCAGTAATGCGGGACACCGATCCAGTAGTAGTGATGGGCGGTCCCGATGATGCCGGCGATGAATACCAGACCGACAATCACGTACAACCACTTTTCCATGACTTCGCGATCGGCGCCGGACAGGCGGATCAGCAGATAGGCGAGGAAGCCGCCCTGGATCATTTCCCACACGCCTTCGACCCACAGGTGAATTGTCCACCAGCGGTAGAAGATCGATACCACGTAGTTCTGGTAGTGCAGGAGCGCGGGTAAATACAACAGCGCGCCCAGCCCGAGCCCGCCCATCAACACGCCTTCAGTGGTGGTGAAGCGGCCGGAGCGTTTGATCGTCATGAAGATGTTGTAAAGGAACATCAGCATCACGATGACGATCACGATCTTCGACGGCAGCGGCTGTTCCAGCAGTTTGTTGCCGGTGCCATAGCGAAACAGGTAGCCAAAGATCGTGGCCAGGCCCATCGCCGTCCACAGCACCAGTTGCCAGATGGCGAGCTTCACGCTGTACAACTCGGTGCGTGATTCATCCGGCACCATCCAGTAGGCGCCGCCCATGAAACCAGTCAACACCCACACGATCAGCAAGTTGGTGTGGATAGTCTTGGTGACGTCAAACGGCAGGATGTACAGGAGCGGATCGGGGCCAAGATACTTGGCCGCCGAGAGCAAGCCGAACACCAGTTGCAGGCCGAACAGCACCATGGCAACGGCGAAGTACCAATAGGCTACTGACTGGGATTTGTAACGCATGGTGCGTCTCCGTCGAATCGGTTTGCGGAACGGTCACGTGCAAGTCAGCCACTGTTGCCCCGAGCAGCAGCGGATGGTGCGTGACTTACTTCAAGCTGGACAGGTAAGCGACGAGCTGGTCGACTTGCTCGGGTGTCAGTGAGTCCACGTAGGTGTTCGGCATGAACGACGTGCCACCGGCCGAATACATTTCGCCTGGCTCGAGATACGCGCTCGGGTGCAGGATCGATTCGCGGATAAAGCCGGCTGCATCCGTGGCTTCACCCTTGTACGCGCCGGAAGCGAGCGCCTTTTCTGCAACTTTGGTAATCCCGGCCAGCGTCGGCCCGGCCATGTTCACTCCCGGTGCCGTCGAGTGGCAGGCGGAGCAAGGTGGCGCGGCAGCGTGGAAAACCCCTTCACCCAGTGCGATGGGACTGTCCGCTGCCGTGGCCGATGACGCGCCGGTAGCCGCGGCTGGAGTTGCGAGTGCGGTGGCCATACCCGGTAGCGAGGAGCCGCTGACCAGCAACGGTCGTGGCGGCCAACCCTGGTTGTCGACCTTGCTGACCCAGTCGAGGAAAGCGATCAAACCGGTGATGTCAGCGTCGCTCAGGTTCTGCGTGGGCATCAGCCGGCGCACTTTCTGTTCGTCGTAGAATTTCGACGGATCATGCATGTAGGCACGCAGATACGCTTCGCCACGCAGCTCGGTGATCTTGGTCAAATCAGGCGCGTAGTACGCGCCTTCGCCAAACAGCGTGTGGCAATTGATGCAGTTGTTCTTGTGCCACACCTCGTTGCCCAGGGTGACTTCCGGCGTGATCTTGTCGCTGTGGGTGAGGGCGGGAAACTGACGATGACTGTCGAACGTCATCCCCAGGAACAGCAATCCCGCAAACAACGTCCCGCCAATGGCAAACAGCCGGGTCTGTCGCTTGTTCATGAGGCTCTCCGGCTCAGACCGCGATGTGTGACCAGTATTTGAACGTGATGTACGCCGCGTAGACGATGGCAGCGGCCATCGTCAGCAGGACGACATGACTGAAAATCCGGAACGATTTACCGACGGTCGCGATGCGCATAAGCGTGTCCATCCCTATGGCGTGCCCCAAGTGTGATTGCAGTGTCGCATGCCGACGGTCGCAAGGTCACCCGGAGTGATAGCGGTTGCCCCAGGTGCGGGCGTTGGACCAAAGGATCACTGGTTTGTGCACGCGACTTGTCCCGTGCGGTCGGGCTGCACGATGGCTTGCCTGATCATGCATTGGCCGGTGTCAGTCAGCTTGCAGTGCCGTCAAATGCGCGTACGCGGCGACCAGCCATTTGCTGCCGGCCACTTCAAAGTTCACCTGCAGGCGCGTGTGCGCGCCGCTGCCCTCCGCGCTGATGACGACGCCTTCGCCGAAATTCGGATGGCTCACGCGCTGCCCGAGTTTCACCGGCAGGGTTTCCTGCAATGACTCGTTTGCCAGGTACTGTGTGCCGCCCGCATACAGCGGTCGCACGACGTGAACGCGCGGGCGGACTTCGTCGATCAATTCGGCCGGCATTTCGCCGAGAAAGCGAGAGGGCCGTGCGAGCATTTCGGTGCCGTGCATGCGTCGTGATTCGGCGTGACTGACGAACAGCTTTTCCCGCGCGCGAGTGATGCCCACGTAGGCCAGCCGACGTTCTTCTTCCAGCCGTCCCTCATCGTCCACCGAGCGCTGGCTGGGAAACAGGCCCTCCTCCATGCCGACCAGAAATACGACGGGAAACTCCAATCCCTTGGCCGAGTGCAGGGTCATCAGTTGCACGCAGTCGTCGTTGGCTGCGGCCTGGTTCTCACCGGACTCCAGTGTGGCGTGGGCAAGGAACGCTGACAGCTCGCCGAGTTCCAGCTCGATGTCCTCGGCGGTGCGTTCGAAGCGGCTGGCGACATTGATCAGTTCGTCCAGATTCTCCACGCGCGCCTCGGCGTGGCCACGGCTGTCCTTCTCGAAATAGTCGCGCAGGCCGGTGTGGGTGATCGCGTGGTCAATCTGTTCGGCCAGGGTGAGGCTGGAAGCTCCCTCCACGAAGCTTGCGTTTGGGCGCGCATTGGCTGAGGAGGACTCCAGAGGGTCTGCTGGGAGCGAAGGAGCAGCCGCGTCGCCGGAACCAACAGCGTTCGGCGAGACGGGGCTGAACGTGTGTGCCATCTCGTCGATCAGCGTCAGGAATGCTTTCACCGCATTCTTCGCGCGACCAGCCAGGTCACTGCCAGTGGCCAGTTCGCTCAAGGTTGCTTCCCACAAGGAAACTCCATTGACGCGCGCCCGACGGCGCAACGTGTCGAGTGTGCGCTCACCGATGCCGCGCGGCGGCGTGTTGACAGCACGCTCGAACGCCATGTCATCGTGCCGGTTTGCGGTGAGGCGAAGATAGGCCAGTGCGTCCTTTACTTCGGCGCGATCAAAGAAGCGCTGGCCGCCGTAGACGCGGTAAGCGATGTCGCGCTGGGCAAGCTGTTCCTCGAAGTTGCGCGATTGTGCGTTTGAACGGTAGAGGATGGCACACTCCCGCGCATTGCCGCGTTCGTCGATGAATTCGCGGATGCGCTCGATGACGAAACGTGCCTCATCCTGTTCGTTGTAAGCGGTGTACAGCGCAATGCGCTCGCCGTCCTCGCCGGCAGTCCACAATTGCTTGCCAAGGCGACTGCCGTTGTGGCTGATGACGCTGTTGGCAGCCTTCAGAATGGTCGACGTCGAGCGGTAATTCTGTTCCAGCTTGATTGTGCGGGCGCCGGGGAAATCGCGCAGGAACTGCGCCATGTTCTCCACTTTCGCGCCACGCCAGCCGTAGATCGACTGATCGTCGTCACCCACCGCAAACACGCTGCCGGAGCTGCCGGCGAGTACGCGAATCCACGCGTATTGCAGCGTGTTGGTGTCCTGGAATTCGTCGATCAGCAGATGCTGCCAGCGTTGCTGGTAGTGCTCCAGCACGGCGGGCTGCTTGAGCCACAATTCGTGCGCGCGCAGCAGCAATTCGCCGAAGTCGACCAGTCCGGCGCGCCTGCAGGCGTCTTCGTAGGCTTGGTAAATCTGCACAAACGTGCGCGTCGTCGGATGGTCACGGTGTTCGATGCTGCCTGGACGTTTGCCTTCGTCCTTCCAACTGTTGATCTGCCAGGTCGCCTGTCGGTGCGGGTAGCGTGCGTCGTCCAGCCCCAGTCCGGCGATAACGCGCTTCACCAGGCGCAACTGGTCGTCACTGTCGAGGATCTGGAAGTCTTCCTGCAGGCCGGCCTCGCGCCAATGCCGGCGCAGCAGCCGATGGGCAATGCCGTGGAACGTGCCAACAGTCAGCCCCTGGGTGCCGCCGGGAATCAGCGCATCCAGCCGCCCGCGCATCTCGCCTGCGGCCTTGTTGGTGAAGGTGACGGCCAGGATCGCCCACGGCGGCACCTTATCAGCCTGGGTCAGCCAGCCGATGCGATGGGTGAGCACCCGGGTTTTGCCCGAACCGGCGCCGGCAAGGACGAGATAATGCCCCGGTGGGGCACAAACCGCATCGCGCTGGGCATCGTTGAGCGGGTCAAGCAGGTACGAGACATCCATGTCGTCCATTGTACTGGCACGCATCCCAAGCCACCGTCAGGCGACCGGGACGGTGCAAGCTGTGCTCAGCTCTTGTTGCTGGCGAAACCGCCCACCAACAGCAAGCCACCGATGACGATGCCGCCTATGCCCAGCCACTGCGGCACGGCTTTGGTGTGGGTGGCCTCGATTTTCGCCGGGCCGAGCTGTGCCACGGTGTCGGTCTGCTTGTAGCTGCCGTTGCCGATCGTGACCCAGAGCCCAGCAAGCAAAAGAATGACACCGGCAATCAAAAGTCCTGCACGCATGAGTGATCCCCTTGTGGAAGTTCTCGCAAGTATGTCGGCGCGTGTGTGCAGGAAAGGTGGATGGGGTGGTTTGCTGCAAAAAAAGACCCCGAAGACCAGGGGAGGTCTTCGGGGTCGGGGGCCGGACGCGAGAGCCCAGGGGAGGAGGTTCGCGTCCGTGGCTGACCTTGGGGGAGCCAGCCGGGGATGCCGTTGCGTGCATCCACTTAGTCAGAACGCGAAAAGTGCGGAAAGTTGCGCGGTTCCCGAAATTATTTTTATCGAGGCGATCTTCACATGGCCTTGACGTAGTCGCCGTGGTCGATCATTGCGCGGTCCGCGCAGATGCGCGCTGTGGGCGTGCCTGACGGTTGGGCACAGATGGCACCAGCCTCAGTGCGCCTCGTCCCAGTTCTTTCCTGTGCCCACATCGACGAGCAACGGCACGGCCAGCGTGGCTGCGCCCGACATGCGCTCGATCACTGCAGCGCGCACGGTGTCCACGACATCGGCGCGCACTTCAAACACCAGTTCGTCGTGCACCTGCATCAACATGTGCGCATCGTCCCGTTCGGCCAGCCACGCCGCCACGCTGATCATGGCGCGCTTGATGATGTCGGCGGCTGTGCCCTGCATCGGTGCATTCACGGCAGCGCGCTCGGCACCCTGGCGCAGCGCGTGGTTGCGCGAGGTGAGGTTGTCCAGATACAGCCGGCGGCCAAACAGGGTTTGCACGTAGCCGTCGCGGTGCGCCTGCTCGCGCGTGGCTTCCATGAAGCCGTGCACGCCCGGATACCGCGTGAAATAGCGCGTCATGTACTCGGCTGCCTCGCTGCGATCCACACTCAATGCGCGCGCCAGACCAAAGGCACTCATGCCGTACATCAGGCCAAAATTGATCGCCTTGGCCGCGCGGCGCTGGTTGGTGGTGATCTCCTCGGGCGGCACGCCAAAAACTTCGGCAGCGGTGGCACGGTGGACATCCCCCCCAGTGTGGAAGGCGCGCAGCAAGCCTTCGTCGCCGGACAGGTGCGCCATGATGCGCAACTCGACCTGGGAGTAGTCCGCCGCCATTACCACCCAGCCCGCAGGCGCAATGAACGCCTGGCGAATGCGACGACGACAACCGCCCGGTGGCCACCGAGCCCTGGTGATAGCTGGTGTGCACACGGCCTGTGCGCGGATTGACGATGCTCGAAAGCTTGTCGGTGTAGGTGGAGCGCAGTTTGGCCAGCGTGCGGTAGTCGAGAATGATGCGCGGCAGCTCGTGCGTGTCCGCGATGGCCGCGAGCGCCTCCTCATTGGTTGAGGGTTGACCGGTCGGCGTCTTGAGCTTCGCCTGCAGGCCCAACTCGTCGAACAGGATCGCCTGCAGTTGTTTGGGTGAGTCGAGGTTGAACTCGTGCCCGGCCAGCGCGTGCGCCTGCGCCTGCAGGTCCAGCATGCGTTTGCCCAGTTGCTGGCTCTGTGCACGCAAGGCATCACCGTCAATCAGCACGCCCCGCCGTTCCATTGCGGCCAGCACCGGCACGAGCGGCATTTCGATGTCGGTGTATACCTGCTGCAGTGACGGCAGGCTTTGCAGCTTTGGCCACAACGCGACGTGCAGACGAAACGTCACGTCCGCGTCTTCGGCGGCGTAGCGGCAAGCACTGTCCAGGTCCACCTGGGAAAAACAGATTTGCTTCGCACCCTTGCCGGCAACATCGGCATACTTGACGGTGTCGTAACCGAGATATTTTTTCGCCAGCGAGTCCATGTCGTGGCGCGTGGCCGTTGCATTCCATACATACGATTCGAGCATTGAATCGTGCTGCACTCCGCGTACGGCGATGTCGTAGTGCGCGAGGATATTGATGTCGTATTTCGCGTTCTGGCCGAGTTTGGGTCGGGTCGGATCCTCGAAAATCGGTTGCAGCGCGCGCAGCACGAGAGCGCGGTCGAGCTGCGCCGGGACGCCGGGGTAGTCGTGTCCGATCGGGATGTAGCACGCGACGCCGAGTTCCACCGAGAAGCTGATGCCGACGATGTCGGCGCGCATCGCATCGATGCTGGTGGTTTCGGTATCGAACGCGATCAGCTCGGCGTGCTGCAATTTCTCCAGCCATGCATCGAGTTGCGCGGTTGTCGTGACGAGTTCGTACTGGCCGGGGAAGGACCAGTCGCGGGTGTTTGCGGAATTTGCCGGGCTTGTGGGAGTGATTGCAGTGGCGATGGACTCTTCGCCCGGCGCTGCGAGCGCATCGCTACTGAAGTCGCTCGCACCGTTGTGCGCAGCCTTCGTCTTGTCCAGCTCTTTCAGCGCAGCCTTGAATTCGTAGCGCGTATACAACTCACGCAACAACGCAGTGTCTTCTGTGCGTGGGATCAAATCCATCGGTGCCAGCGGCAAGGCCACGTCGGTCTTGATCGTGACCAGCGCGCGCGACAGCGGTAAGTGTGGCAGCGCCGCGCGCAGGTACTCGCCGATCTTGCCACCGATCTGGCCGGCGTTTGCGAGCACGCCGTCAAGGCTGCCGTATTCGGCCAGCCATTTCGCCGCAGTCTTCGGACCGCACTTGGGCACGCCTGGCACGTTGTCTACGGTGTCTCCGGTAAGGGTGAGGAAGTCGATGATCTGATCCGGCCGCACGCCGAATTTCTGCATGACGCCGGCTTCATCCAGGGTGCGGTTGTGCATGGTGTCGACCAGCGTGATCCGTGGTGTCACCAGTTGCGCCAGGTCCTTGTCGCCGGTGGAAATCATTACCTCAATGCCTTGCGCCTGGGCTTGCACGGCAAGCGTACCAATGACGTCATCGGCCTCGACTCCGGTTTCGCACAAGATCGGAAAACCGAGCGCTCCGACCACGTCAAGCATGGGCTGCACCTGCGCGCGCAAGTCGTCGGGCATGTGTGGTCGATTGGCCTTGTACTCGGCGTACATCGCGTCGCGGAACGTGGGCCCGGGCGCGTCGCAGACAAACGCGAGGTAGTCCGGTTTTGCGCGCAGTGTTGCGCGCAACATGCTCGCCACGCCATACAGCGCGCCGGTCGGTTCGCCCAGCGCGTTGGTCAGCGGCGGCAGTGCGTGAAACGCGCGGTACAAGTACGAGGAACCGTCAATCAGGATCAGTTTGGGCATGCTGGTGGACCGGTAGCGGGACGATCGGCGTGGAGTGTCCGCGCCGCTCAGTACAACAACGCATTCTCGCATGCGCGAAACGTCGCACTTCACAGCGGGCGCGCGTGCCCGCTGTTATGCTCCCGCCATCTGATTGAGGTAGCTGTCATGAAAACCGCTGCGCTGCTGGCTGCCGTTGCTGCTTTACTTGCATCGACCGTGCTGGTGTCCAGCACTTTCGCGCAGACGCCACCGGGTACGGCATTGCCGCCGCCGGGTATCAATGATCCAGGTACCCAGGCTATTGCACCAGCGCGTGCGGCGAGCGTGCCATCGGCCGCCACGGGACCGAAGTCGGCACAGTCGACTGCGCTGCCGGCCATGCATGAGGCAAGCATGGCACCTGATGCGCGCAACGAGCCGCCACCGGAAGTAAGTGTGTATCAACGGGGCACCGACAACGTGCAGGAGTACGCGCGCAACGGGCAGGTCTATATGGTGGTGATCACGTCCAAGGCCGGAATCGTGCAGACGTACATGGTCGACCCGCAGGGTCGGATGATGGACGAGCATGGACAAAAGCCGGTGAGGCCGGTGATGTACAAGGTATTGGAGTGGGGCAAAAGCAAGCCTGCCTCTGCCCAATCGAGTGCGCCACCACCAGCTGACACCGGTCATTGAGCCCTCGCCGGCAGCGGCGGCTTCACGCAGGGTCGTCCAGCGTGGCGTAATGCCGAAAAATGCCGTTTTCATTGAACGCCAACCGGCGTGGTGACGCGAGATAGTCAGCGATCTGCGGGCGTGCCGCGATGCGTTCACGCAGGGCACACAGCCGCGGCAACTGGCGCTCCAGCCGGCGCATGGCGCACGGAAACGCGTAGCCCAGCCCGGTCATCACTTGAAACAACGACAGGTCAACGTAGCTGTGCTCGCGGAGCGCGCAGCGCCCGCCGCCACGCTTGAGCACTTGTTCGAAGTAGCCGAGAAACTTTGGCAACCGCGTCGCGCGCAGATCGGCTGAGCGTCGCCGCGCTGCGGCGCGTTGATCGGCGTAGTACAGGCTGCTGGCGATCGGGTGATGGCTGTCGTGTACTTCACTCACCAGATCGGCAATGGTCAGTTGCAACTGATGCGCATACAGACGCCGGCTCGTGCTGTCGGCTACCAGTCCGAGCGGTGGACCGAGATGCTGGAGGATATTTGCGGTTTGCGCCACGATCAGCTGACCGGCCTTGAGAAACGGGGGTGCAAACGGGAGTGCGCCGGTACGTTCGCCGGCGACAAAGCGTGCAATGGCCACGTCACCCTGCTCGCGTGCCACATCGACGTATTCGGCACCCGCGTCTTCCAGCGCCAGTCGGATGAACTCGCCACGACCTTGTATGCCGCTCCAGTAATACAACGCGTAGCGCATGGCCGCCTCCGTGTGAAATCCGCTGTTTCATCTTCCGCGATGGCACTCGCAGCAGCGCAAGCTCCGCGCGCTGCTCCTGCGTCGTCGTCGGCATGAGGAGCCACACAGGATGTGCCCCGGCACGTGATGTGTGTGGCAACGTGCGAGGAGATCGTTCGATCTCCCCACGCGTCATTCAGTGCCGGAAGTGGCGCATGCCGGTAAACACCATTGCCATGTCGTGTTCGTCGGCCGCGGCGATCACTTCACCGTCGCGCTTGGAGCCACCGGGCTGGATGACCGCGACAATGCCGGCTTCGGCCGCAGCGTCGATGCCATCGCGGAACGGGAAGAATGCATCGGACGCCATCACCGAGCCGCGCACTTCGAGCTTTTCATCCGCCGCCTTGAGACCGGCCACGCGCGCACTGTAGACGCGGCTCATCTGGCCGGCACCCACGCCGATGGTCTGGCGATTGTGGGCGTACACGATGGCATTGCTCTTGACGAACTTGGCGACCTTCCAGGCAAAGATCAGGTCGTGGACTTGCGCCTCGGTCGGGGCGCGGCGAGTGACGACTTTCAAGTCGCTTGCGCTGATCATGCCGGTGTCGGGCGTCTGGATCAGCAAGCCCGAGCCCACGCGCCTGGAGTGGTTGCCAGGGCGTACGTTTTGCAGGTTGCCATCGGCGGGCGGCGGAATGAGCAGCACGCGCACGTTGCCCTTCTTGTGCAGCGCCTGCAGTGCATCATCGGCGTAGCCTGGCGCCAGAATCACCTCGACAAACTGCCGCTCGACGATCACACGCGCGGTGGCTGCATCCAGCTCCCGGTTGAACGCCACGATGCCGCCAAACGCCGAGGTGGGATCGGTCTGGAAGGCCAGATCGTAAGCGCGGCCAATGCCATCCAGGCTCACGGCGACGCCACACGGGTTTGCGTGCTTGACGATCACGCATGCTGGTTTGACAAAACTGCGCACGCATTCCCACGCCGCGTCGGCGTCGGCAATATTGTTGAACGAAAGCTCCTTGCCCTGCAGTTGGCGGAACGTGGCGAGCGTGCCGGGTGTCGGGTCCAGATCCCGATAGAACGCGGCCTGCTGGTGCGGGTTTTCGCCGTAGCGCAGATCCATCATCTTCACAAAGCGGCCGTTCACCTGGGCGGGAAACGCGGCGTGCCCGATCACCGCATCCTGCGTGTCGTTGAGTTCCACTCCGGAAAGATAATCACTGATCGCGCCGCCGTAATTTGCCACCCGATTGAATGCGCTGACCGCAAGCGCGAAGCGCGTGGCGCGCGTGAGCCCACCCTGGCTTTCGATCTCGTCCATTACGGTGGCGTATTGGTCCGGTGCGGTAAGCACGCCCACGTCGTTCCAGTTCTTGGCCGCCGAACGCAGCATCGCCGGGCCACCGATGTCGATGTTTTCGATGGCCTCATCCAGAGTGCAATCGGCCCTGGCCACCGCTGCCTCGAACGGGTAAAGATTCAGCACGAGCAAGTCGATGGGCTGGATGTCGAGTTCTTTCATCACCGCATCGTCGGTACCACGCCGACCGAGCAATGCGGCGTGGATCTTCGGATGCAGGGTCTTGACGCGGCCGTCCATGATTTCAGGAAAGCCGGTGACCGTGCTTACATCAGTAACGGTGACTCCAGCCGCACGCAACGCCTTCGCGCTGCCGCCGGTGGACAGCAACTGCACGCCCACTGCGCTCAGGCGACGCCCCAGTTCGATCAGGCCGGTCTTGTCAGAAACGCTGAGTAGCGCGCGGCGGACGGGAACAAGCGTCGATGTAGTCATGCAGGGGAAATCCGGACGAGTAAAGCGTCAATTATAGGCGCCCGAATCAGGGCCCGTCGGGTAGTGGCTACAGCAGCCCGAGCGATGCCAGTTTTTTGCGCAAGGTGGCGCGGTTGATGCCCAATGCCGCAGCCGCCCGACTCTGATTGCCGTCGTGGAAGGCCAGTACCTCGCGCAGCAAGGGCAGCTCCACTTCACGCAGCACCAGCGCGTGCAGGCCTTCGGCGCAAGGCGTGTCGCCGATGTCGGCGAGATAGCGGCGAACGGTGCGTGTTACACATTCGCCGAGCGCACTCTGCGTGCGCTCACCCGGGGCCGACGCTTGTTTGCCGGCACTGCGGGTTGGCGATCTGACGGCGTTAACGGACATTTCCCCTCGGCGAAAAAGACAACGGCTACATGCTGGTATTGGATGCAGGGAGTGGTGGTCGCCACACCGGTGCAGGGTGAATCAACGTGCGTTCCAGCAGCTGCGTGAGCGTTCGAGTCTACCCGTGCACGCGAACAAAATTAAGTCCTATTCGAAAGCAAACTCAAAAGCGACGGCCTGATCGCCGGGATCAGCCACTTCCAGCAACAGGACAGTACTGGTGCCTGGAGGCAAACCGCGTTGCAACGCGAGGACATCGTCGAGGTACTCGCGTGGACGCAAGCGGCGCATCGCCACGCGTTGCCCCTGGACGTTGGACAGCGTCAGGGTGAGTACCGGGTAGGGCTGTGTGAATGGTGCGTCATTGCCCACGCTGGCGCTGATCATCAATGCGTGGGGCACGCTGGGGTGGGTCTGCACGTTGCTGTCCAGCAGGCGCAAGCGGTTGGGTGCGGCCACCAGCGGCAGGGTGCAGTGCAATGCGGCGCAGCTCGCGCGCAGCCACGCGCCGGTAGTCGGGGTGGTGATCAATACGTCGCGAGTGGCCCAAGCTACTTGCGCACCCAGCAGCAATGTCAGTACGCCGCATGCGAGCGCCCAGATCCGGGAATGTCCAGCATGTTGGTGCAGATGTCGATGCGTCTGGCGCCTGGTTTTTGGCGCCGCCGCCCGTGCAAATCGCGGGGTGAACGTCAGCTGCGAGAAGTCCTCCCCCGCGGCGGACGCGTTGATCGCCGGTTCCTCTGCGGCGACCACGACCGCCACTGGTGCTGGTTGCGGGTGGTACACGACCATGTGTACCTCGGGCGGGGCGAGCGCTGGTTCGTTGAGCGCCAGCTCCATGAACGGCTCGGGGGGCAGGTCGTCAGCAAGCGTGGCGAGGCTGTCGAAGCCCGCGCCGCAATACCCGCACGTCACAAACGCGTGCGTTTGAGCGAGCGTTGCCGCGTCCAGCGAAAACACCGACAGGCATTCAGGACATTGCGTGTACATGGGTCGCGTTGCTCGGAATGTCTCAGCTTAACAGGCTGACCCGGGACCGCATGCGCCGGTGCGACTGGCGCACCTCAGGCACGACGGTGGCCGCTGATGCGTACCCAGTCTTCGCGCGTGGTCACCTGCAGCTCGTCAAACCATGTGCCGTAGCACTGCAGCAAGTCGTCCTGCTGCCCGTGCAAAATGCCGGAGATCGCAAATGGCGCGCCGGGTTTCGTGGCGCTGGCAAACGTTGGCGCCAATGCGGCAAGCGGGCCGGCCAGAATGTTGGCGACGAGGACATCCGCCGGCGTGCCGGTGAAGTCCAGCGGCGACTGCAGGGTGAGGCGCTCGGCCACGCCATTGCGTTGCGCGTTGTTGGCGGAGGCGAGCAGTGCCTGCGGATCGTTGTCCACGCCGGCGGCGCTGGCGGCGCCGAGCGCCAGCGCCGCGATGGCGAGAATCCCCGAACCGCAGCCGTAGTCGGTAACGCTCAGACCGGTCAGCTCCAGACTGTCGAGCCACTCCAGACACAGAGCCGTCGTGGGATGCGTGCCGCTGCCGAACGCAAGACCCGGGTCGAGCCGCACCACGACCAGATCCGGGTCATGCGGCGGTTCGATGTTCCATGGATAAATCCACAGCCGGCGACCGAAATGCATCGGCTGGAAAAGGTCCATCCACACGCGTTCCCAATCCTGGTCGGCAACGTCGATGAAGACCAGTTGTGCCGGTTCCAGCCATGGCAGCAGTTCACTCAAAGCCTGGGCCAGGCCACGTCGGTCGGTATCCGCGGCGAACAGTCCGCTCAGCGTGACGGCTGGCCACAGCGGCAACTCCCCGACGCCCGGCTCCAGAATTGCTTGCTCATCCGGGGTTTCGGCGTCGGCGTCACGCAACGTGATCGACAAGGCGCCGACATCTTCCAGCGCTTCTTCCGCACCGGGTTGGCGTTCGGCGCGGACTGTCAGGGAAAGTTCGAGGAAGGGCATGGCAGACCAAGGTGGATTGTTGTGATGTCGTGGACCTACACGCCAGTGGTGGACTTTTCCTTCTGCTCGGCAATGCGCCTTTCCAGGTAATGGATGTTCTGCTTGCCATGCTGAAAGCCGACATCGGCCATGATTCGCTGCTGCAATGGGATGTTGCACTTGACGCCTTCGATCACCGTCTCGGCCAGCGCGAGCTGCATGCGCAAGATGGCCGTGGCGCGGTCGGGGGCGTGCACGATCAGTTTGCCGATCATGGAGTCGTAGTTCGAGGGAATGCGGTAACCGTCGTACAAATGCGTGTCGATGCGCACCCCCGGGCCGCCAGGTGCTTCAAAACGTTTCACCGTACCCGGGCAGGGCATGAACGTATCCGGGTCTTCGGCGTTGATGCGGCATTCGATCGAATGGCCATGCGGGAAGATGTCCTCCTGGCGGAGGGACAATTTTTCCCCGCCGGCAATCAACAACTGTTCGCGTACCAGGTCAACGTTGGTGATGAACTCGGTGATCGGATGCTCGACCTGGATGCGCGTATTCATCTCGATGAAGTGAAACTCGCCGTTCTCGAACAGGAATTCGAACGTCCCGGCACCGCGATAGCCGATGCGCAAACACGCATCCACGCAAACCTTGCCGATGGCCGCGCGTTGTTCGGGCGTGATTCCCGGCGCAGGAGCTTCTTCCACCACTTTCTGGTGGCGACGCTGCATGGAACAGTCGCGCTCGCACAGGTGGATGGCGTTGCCCTGGCCATCAGCGAGTACCTGGATCTCCACGTGGCGCGGGTTCTCCAGAAACTTCTCCATGTAGACCTGTTCGTTGCCAAACGTGGCCTTGGCCTCCGCCTTGGTCAGTACAATCGCGTTGGCGAGGTGGGCTTCAGTGCGCACCACGCGCATGCCGCGGCCGCCGCCGCCGCCGGATGCCTTGATGATGATTGGATAACCGATATCGCGTGCAATACGCGCGTTTTCGTCCACGTTCTCGCCCAGCGGGCCGCCTGATCCGGGAACGCAGGGAACGCCGGCTGCTTTCATGGCGCGGATGGCCTGCACCTTGTCACCCATGACGCGGATGACCTCGGGCGTCGGACCGACAAAGATGAAACCACTCTGTTCCACTTGCTCGGCAAAATCCGCGCGTTCGGACAAAAAGCCGTAACCGGGGTGGATAGCGGTAGCGTCAGTGATTTCCGCGGCCGCGATGATGCGCGGGATGTTCAGATAACTTTCGGCAGACGGTGCCGGGCCAATGCATATGGCCTCGTCGGCCAGGCCGACGTGCTTGAGATTGCGATCCACCGTGGAATGTACGGCGACCGTCTTGATGCCCAGGCTATGGCACGCGCGCAGGATACGCAGGGCAATTTCGCCGCGATTGGCGATGACGACTTTATCTAGCATGGAAACTCCACAAGGCAGGGAATGACGAACGGGCGCCCGGCAACCGAAGAGCCGCAAGCAGCGTCAACGCGCTTTTGCTGCTTCGATCCCGCGCGATGGCCAGGAAATTCCGTTGCGGAATTCCCCGCTCCCGCGAGCACATCACGCGATCACGAACATCGGCTCGTCAAATTCCACCGGCTGGCCATTTTCGACAAGGATGGCCTTGACCGTGCCATCCACTTCCGCCTCGATCTGGTTGAACATTTTCATCGCCTCGATGACCCCCAGAGTGTCGCCCGCCTTCACCCGCTGGCCGATGCTGGTAAAAGCAGCGGCGCCGGGCGTGGCCGACGCGTAGAACGTGCCGACCATTGGTGCCTTGACCACGTGCCCCGCTGGCAGCGCATCAGCAGCCGGCTCCGGCGGCACAAACGGTGCCGCCGCGGGGATAGCGGCAATCAGCGGCGCGGCGGGGCTCGCGGCGGCGACGGCGGGCGGTGCGGCACTCTTGGGTATGCGCGACAACCGCACGACTTCCTCGCCCTCCTTGATTTCCAGTTCCGCGAGGTTGGACTCCTCGAGCAGGTCAATCAGCTTCTTGATTTTGCGCAGATCCATGGATTCAGCCTTTGGTCGATTGCGCCGCTGCAGCGGGCGCAGTGAAATGGGAAACGTGCCGGTGTCGGCTCACGACGCGTGGGCCGTCGTAACCTGTAACCAATGCATGCCTGCGTCCAGCGCGAGGCGATAGCTGTCGGCGCCAAAGCCACCAATCACGCCCAGCGCAAGCGCAGACAGATAGGAATGGTGGCGAAATGTCTCGCGTGCGTGCACGTTGGACAGGTGCACTTCGATGAACGGAACGGCCACGGCGGCCAACGCATCACGCAGCGCGATACTGGTATGCGTGAACGCGCCAGCGTTGAGCACGATCAGGGCGATCCCATCGACGCGGGTGCGTTGCACCTGGTCAATCAACTCGTGCTCGGCGTTGGACTGGAAGCAGGTCAATTCGTGGCCACCCGTACGGGCCTGCGTCGACAGCCGAGCGTTGATCTGGACCAACGTATCCGTACCGTAGATCGTCGGCTCGCGACTGCCGAGCAAATTGAGATTGGGTCCGTGCAGGACCAGGATCTTCGCCACGTGCGGTTCCGCTGGCTTCCGGCAACTCCGGACCGCGCAAGAGTTTGCGCGGTCAGATCAGCAATGTCCAGTTCGCGACTATTCGCAGATGATAGCCGCAGATGCAAGAGGTTCCGTGCGATGGCGTATGTTCGCCGAGTAATTACGGTGCCTTCGCGGCCAAGGTCAGGGCGTGTTCGATCATGGACGGTGTGAGTACCGTTGAAAGCTGCCGGCCGGCACCGCCGTCGGCGGGAAACACCACGTACAACGGCACGCCCGGAGAGTTGTACTCCGCCAGAAACGCACTGATCGTTGGATCGACATTGGTCCAGTCGCCTTGCATGTAGACCGCCCCGGTGCGCTGCAACAGATCGCGGAACGCCTGAGTGTTCAGCACCGTGTGTTCGTTGGCCTTGCAGGTGACACACCAGTCTGCGGTGATGTCGACGAGAACCGGCGTGTTCGCTGCGCGCAATGCGGCGAGCCTCTGTGGACTGTAAGCAACCGTGCCGGCGGCCACCGCCGCCACGCTGGATGGAGCCGGTACGTGCATGAGCAGATACATTGGCACGAGTGTGGCAATGGCCAGGATGGCCACCAGCAGCCTGCTGCCGGCTCCCCGCGAGCGGCTGCGCCCGAACCACCACAACGTCATGGCCAGCAGCACCATCGCCACCAGAAGCAGACCGACGGCGTCGGCTCCGCGTTGTTTGGCCAGCACCCACACCAGCCACACGGCCGTCAGGTACATCGGGAACGCCAGCACTTGCTTCAGGGTTTCCATCCAGCGTCCGGGCCGCGGCAACAGTCGCGCCAGTGCCGGTATCAAGCCGATCAGCAGGAACGGCAGCGCCAGCCCGACACCCAGCGCCAGAAACACCAGCAGTGCCGACAGCATGGGCGCGGCAAACGCATACACCAGTGCGCTACCCATGAACGGCGCGGTGCACGGGCTGGCAACGACCACCGCCAGTACGCCGGTGAAAAAGTCGCCGCTTGGCCCCGAACGTGACGCCAGACCGGCGCCGGTATTGCCCAAGGACGAACCAAACTGCACCACGCCGGACATGGACAGACCCACCGCCAGCATCACGCACGCCAGCACGCCGACGACCACCGGCTGCTGCAGTTGCGAACCCCAGCCCAGCGTATGTCCGGCGGCGCGCAGGGCCAGGATGCCCAGTCCCAACGCGGCAAAGCTGCACAGCACGCCAGCGCTGTAGAACAGCGCATGACTCCGCGCGCGGGCACGGTTCTCACCGCTTTCCAGCACACTGACGGCCTTGATCGACAGCACCGGCAGGACACACGGCATCAGGTTCAGGATCAGTCCGCCGCCCAGCGCGAGCAGCAGTGCGGCAATCAGGCTGACCTGCAGCGGGCCTTGGGTGCTGCCAGGCGGCGGCAGTTCGGTGGTGCCGGCGACGGGTGTGCTGTTTACTGCGGTGCTGCCACCCAGATCGACCGTCACGCTGCGTGTCATCACCGGATAGCACAGACCGCCGTCCTGACAACCTTGAAAGCTGGCCACGAGGGTCAGCATGTGATTGTCACCGCCGCCGCTGACCGGCACCGGCAGTTCAAGCTGATCAAAGTACACGGCGACCTGGCCGAACTGCGGGTCGTCATGGGTGACCGCGCCCGGCCATGCTGGCTGGCCGAGCGCACGCCCGGTGGCGTCGCGCAGGCTGAGCGTGGTGTGGTCGCGATACAGGTAGTAGCCCTTGGGCATGGTCCAGCGCAGCAACAATTGTTGTGGGGAACTGGCCAGTGCCTCGAAGTGAAACGCCTGCTCGGCGGGCAATGCCGCGCCGACGGCGTTGGCCGCACTGGCAGGTGCGGCGCCGCCCATGGCCTGCAGTGCCGCGCCCAATGGGTTGGTGTCGGTGGCTGGCGCTCCTGCTGCCGGCGGCAGGGTGGCGATGCTGCCCACTGGCAGCGGCAAATCAAGCTCCTCGGTATGCGGCGGGTAGCAGATCTTTGGATCGACTTCGTGGCACCCCTGATACTCCACACCCAGCTTCAGCCGTGTGGCGCCTGCAGCCACCGTGTACGCGACACTGGCATCCACGCTGTGGTGATAAGTCTCTACATCACCGAGGTATTCGTCGTGAAACTTTGTGCCTTCCGGCAGTTGTGCCACGCCCAGCGTCACGCCATCGCCGGCCTTGAACTGCATGCGTCCGCGATACAGGTAGTAATCTGGCGCGATCGTCCAGTGCAGTTTCAGTACACCCGGGGTACTGGCGTCGGCGCTGAGCTTGTACGCCTCGGTCACCGGCAGCAGCTCGTCATTGCCCTGCGCGCACACTGGGGCGCCGAGCAGCAAGCCCAGCACCAGTAACAGCAGCACCCCCATTCGGTGGGTCCAGAACAAGCGCATCACGACTCCGGCAGCACAACCAGCGGCACACACGAATGCGCATTATGACCGCATTGCACGTGGCGCACCCCCGTATGGGATGTTTCACGGTTCATTTGGTTTCCCGTGTGGATGGAGCGCGCCCGGCCGGCTGTGTCCGCTGCCAGTGTCTCGAGGGCAGGAACTGCTCCGATGGTCGAGCGACGGACTGCGCAAGCCACCGCCGCCGCGAGCGGCGCTGGCGCTGGCACCCTTGAATCCGGGGTCACATTACCCAATTAGATGAACAGTCGCCCGAACAAAAGGCTTGCAAGAGCCTGATGCGTCGTTAAAATTGGCACTCGTTGCACCCGAGTGCTAACAAATTCGACAACCGGGTCCTCAACGTTTCCTTTCATCTCAATCGCAAGCTGGAGTCATTCATGAGCAAACTGCGTCCGTTGCACGACCGCGTCATCATCAAGCGCCTGGAAGAGGAGCGCGTCTCCGCCGGCGGTATCGTCATTCCCGACAGCGCGACCGAGAAGCCCACCCGCGGCAAGGTGGTAGCTGCGGGTACCGGCCTGATCATGAGCGATGGCAAGGTACGTCCGATGTCCTTGAAGGCGGGTGACACCGTGTTGTTCGGCAAGTACGCGGGGCAGGAGATCAAGATCGATGGTGAGGATCTGGTGTTCCTGAAGGAAGACGACATCGTGGCTGTGATCGAAGGCTGATCGGCCGGGGCCTGATGGTCGAGCGCGAGTTAAAGCTGGAAGCCGCGCTGACCAGTCGCCTTTGGCTCCTTCTCGCAGCACTTTCGCAACATTCTTCATTCTTATTCAAAATTTTTGAGGCAAAAATTTTATGACAGCCAAAGAAGTTCGTTTCGGCGAAGACGCCCGCGCACGCATCCTGAAGGGTGTGAATACGCTGGCCAACGCAGTCAAGGTCACTCTCGGTCCGAAGGGTCGCAATGTCGTGCTGGAAAAGAGTTACGGCGCGCCCACGATCACCAAGGACGGCGTGTCCGTCGCCAAGGAGATCGAGCTGGCCGACCGCTACGAGAACATGGGTGCACAGATCGTCAAGGAAGCTGCTTCCAAGACCTCTGACACTGCCGGTGACGGCACCACCACGGCCACCGTGCTCGCGCAGGCCTTCATCCGCGAGGGTCTGAAAGCCGTTGCTGCCGGCATCAATCCGATGGACCTGAAGCGCGGGATCGACAAGGCCGTCACAGCTGCCGTTGGCGAGCTGAAGAAGCTGTCCAAGCCGACTGCCGATGACAAGGCGATTGCCCAGGTTGGCACGATCTCGGCCAACTCCGACACCGACATCGGCGACCTGATTGCCAAGGCCATGAAGAAGGTTGGCAAGGAAGGCGTCATCACCGTTGAAGAGGGTTCCGGCCTGGACAACGAGTTGGATGTCGTCGAGGGCATGCAGTTCGACCGCGGCTACCTGAGTCCATACTTCATCAACAACCAGGCCAGTCAGCAGGTTGAGCTGGACGAGCCGTACATCCTCATTCACGACAAGAAAATCTCCAACGTGCGTGACTTGCTGCCGGTGCTGGAAGCTGTTGCCAAGGCGGGCAAGCCGTTGCTGATCGTTGCCGAGGAAGTGGAAGGCGAGGCGCTGGCCACGTTGGTGGTCAATACCATCCGCGGCATCGTCAAGGTTGCGGCCGTCAAGGCCCCGGGCTTTGGCGACCGTCGCAAGGCCATTCTGGAAGACATCGCCAAGCTGACCAACGGTCAGGTGGTTTCCGAGGAAGTCGGGCTGTCGCTGGAGAAGGCGACCCTGCCGGACCTTGGTCGTGCCAAGCGCGTCATCATCACCAAGGAAAACACCACCATCATCGATGGTGCCGGTGACGCAGCCGAGATCCAGGCTCGTATCAAGCAGATCAAGGCGCAGATCGAGGAGACATCCTCCGATTACGACCGCGAGAAGCTGCAAGAGCGCGTGGCCAAGCTGGCCGGCGGCGTGGCCGTGATCAAGGTCGGTGCCGCAACGGAAGTGGAGATGAAAGAGAAGAAGGCCCGCGTTGAAGACGCGCTGCACGCGACGCGTGCCGCCGTGGAAGAAGGCGTGGTACCTGGTGGTGGCGTCGCCCTGATCCGCGCGTTGAAGGCACTGGAAGGACTGAAGGGCGAGAACCCCGATCAGAACCTCGGGATTGCCGTGACCCGTCGCGCCCTGGAATCACCGCTGCGCGAGATCGTGTACAACGCCGGTGAAGAGCCGTCGGTAATCGTCAATCGCGTCAAGGAAGGCACCGGCAACTTTGGTTACAACGCAGCCACTGGTGAGTTTGGTGACATGGTGGAAATGGGTATTCTGGATCCGACCAAGGTCACGCGTTCGGCCCTGCAGTACGCTGCTTCCGTCGCCGGCCTGGCGATTCTTACTGAAGCGGCCATTGCGGAAAAGCCGAGCAAGGGTGACGCCCACGCTGATCCCGGCGCGGGTGGCCCGATGGGCGGCATGGGCGGCATGGACTACTGAGCCCCGCTTCCTGGTGGTATTTCGCGCAAGGAAAAACCCCGCTTCGGCGGGGTTTTTCTTGCCCGCGCCATTGCGCGACGAGAACCGCTGATGCCGCCGCCTCAGCGCTGTGCACAATCATCACACGGGCTCGTGGCACCCGCGATTTCACGGACGCGGCAGCGCGAGCCTGTGGGTGCAAGTTACCTCACGGTGTAGTGGCTGCCGTGCGCGTCGCAGCCTGGGTCGCAATATGCGTCCGGGGGAGCAGCGCGTCCAGTTCTCCGGACAGACGAAGCTGGCTGATGCTTGCCATTGCGGCGTCGTCCGCTGCTTGCGCGGCGTTGCGCGGGAGTGACGACGGCGCACCCGGCGCGGCGGTGAGCGCGGCCAGTTGCGGCCCTACCTTTCCGGTCAGCGCGAAGTACGGTGCGTCGTGAATGCCGACTTGCTGCAGCACCATGCCGGGCAGTAACCAGGAGGCAGCGGCGTGCTGCGCTGCCGGCGTTGGCAGCGGTTGCTGATGAGGGTCCACCAGCAACCAGACGCTGGCCTGGCTCAGCATGCTCTGGCCGTCAACGAAACCGGTAGTGTGGTAGCTGCCACTCAACCCCGGCAGATGATCGCCATAGAACAACACCAGACTCGGGCGGCTGCGGCGTGCCAGGTAGGTGACCAGGCGGCCAAGTTCGGCGTCGGCATTTTGCAGGTGATAGAGGTAGGTCTGCAGCTCGAGTCGGTCCTTGCCGGTGATCTCGGCGGGTACCGCGATGGCATCGCGTCGGGCGCGGTTGGCTGGCTCAATGTCGTATGGGCCATGGGCTTCGATGCTGATGGCGAAAATGAACTGCGGCGGTCCGTGGTCTTGCAGTTGCGCGATGATCTGGTCGGTCATCGCACTGTCTGCCATGTACTTGCCATCGTCAGGAGCGTTTGTGGGAAACGCGGCCTTCGCGACGAACTGTTCAAAACCCAATGCCTTGAACGCGCTGGTGCGATTCCAGAATGCCGGGTCGTTGCCGTGCAGCGCCACGGTTTGGTAGCCATGGGCGCTGAGTGTGCGGACCAGGCTCGGCACCTGTTTGGTGGTTATCTGCAGGTAGGGGAACTGCACGTCGGCGAAATACCGCAGCGAGAGCCCTGTCAGCACCTCGAACTCGGTGCGGATGGTACCGCCACCAAATGTGGGTACGTGCAGTTTGCCACTGGTGCCGCTCGCCGCGAGGCGGCGCACATTCGGGATCAGATTGCTGTGCTCGAAGCCGCGCATGATGGTCGGGTCGAAGAATGACTCGCTCTGCACCACGATGATGTCCGGGAGCGGCGCGCCGCGTGTGGCTTGCGGTCCAGCGGCATGCCACTGCGCGTCAAAGCGATCGATGAGCTGCTGCGCCGCGAGTCGGTCCGGCTTGGTGTGCGTGCCTGCGAAGTGCAGGCGGAACATCATCAATGAACTGACCAGACCCGAATGGTTGCTGGTGGCCGAGGCCGACCACGGCTCCATCCACAGCACGCGGCCGTTGTAGATCTTGCCCCAGGCCGGACTGCCGGCCAGCACGCTGCCGAGGATCAATGCCAGTGCCACGCCGGACACAAAGCGTTTGCCGCGCGTGCGCTGGCGGAACAGCGGTGGTTCGAATCGCCACAATGCCAGGATCAACGCCAACGCTGCGCCAAGCCCCAGATAGGCCCAGACGTTCTGCGGCAGATAACTTGCCAGCACGTGCATGCCACCGCTGCGCAACTGGCCGACGATGCGGAAATCGGCAGGCAGCAGTGGCGTACCGAGGTTGGCCACCTTCAACGCGTTGGTTGTGTACAGCGCAGCTTGCACCGCGAACGCGAGCACAAACGCCAGCAGTGCCCGCCGCGTCAATACCAACAGCACGCCGGCGAGCAACAGTCCGGGCCAGGCGTTGGCGAGCGGGAACTTCGGTTGCACGAGCAGCCGCAACGGCGCCACGCCAACGCCGCCGTCAAGCAGACCGGTCAGCAGCACAAACGTCAGGATCAGCAACGCCACCGCTGCGCAACGGGTCGCGACAGTGTCCAACGGGGTGGGAAGGTGCAATCGCATGACTCTTCTGCGCATGAATGTCCGCTCAGGAGCGGGGAATGTAATCAAACAGACATGAACCGCAAGTATGAGCGCCGAAAGGTGGTCTACGGCGTTCGAGGTGGTCGTCGCAACCGGTTGTGTGGCCGTTGGCTGGTACGTGGCCGCCATTTCTGCGCATGCCTGCAGGCGCCACGCGCGCGAGCACGACTCACTGCGGCACAATGTGCCGATGTCCGTGCATGAATCCCCGGCGCTGCGCGCGCTGATCGATGATCGTTATGCCGAGTTGGCCGAGCGCTGTCGGTCGGCTGGAGTGCCGCTGCATGACGATGCAGGGGTGGCCGAGCGCATCCGCCGCACCTTGCTGGCCAGCGACTTTGCCTTCGAGGTGTGGTGTCGCCAACCACAGTTGCTCTCGCCACAAGGACTGGAAAGGCTGCGCTCCGGGGCGGATGCGAGCGCGCGCATCGGCACGTTGCAGTTGCCCGAGGATGAGGCGCTGTGCATGCAGGCGTTGCGCCGCTTTCGTCACGCCGAGGCATTGCGCCTGGTATTTCGTGATGTCAACGGTCTGGATGAGCTGCGCGAGACATTGTCAGCGACCAGCGTGCTGTATGAGTCGCTGCTCGAGGTGGCGCTGGCTTGGGCCGAGGCGGCGCTGAGCCGACGCTACGGGCGCAGTCGGGACCAGGACGGCGCTGTGCAGCGTTTGCTGGTCATCGGGTTCGGCAAGCTCGGCGGCAGCGAATTGAATTTTTCCTCCGATATCGATCTGGTCCTGACCTATCCGCACGGCGGCCAGACCGACGGTCCGCGTGTGCTCGACAACAGCGAGTACTTCGTCCGCCTCGGCCATGAGCTGGTGCGCTTGTTGAACGAGCCGACCATGGACGGGATCTGCGCACGAGTGGACCTGCGGTTGCGGCCGTTCGGCAATTCTGGGCGCCTGGCGCTGTCGTTTGCGGCGATGGAGCAGTACTACCAGAACGAGGGCCGCGACTGGGAACGCTATGCCTGGATCAAGGCTCGCCCGGTAGCCGGTGACCGTGGCGCCGGCAAGGTGCTGCAGGAGCTGTTGCGACCGTTTGTGTATCGCAAATATCTCGACTACACGGCATTTGCCGGTTTGCGCGAGATGAAGGCGCTGATTGACGCGGAGGTGGTGCGCAAGGACCTGGCTGACAACATCAAGCTCGGGCCTGGTGGTATTCGCGAAATCGAGTTCATCGTGCAGCTGACGCAGCTCATTCGCGGCGGGCGGGAGCCATCCTTGCGCGTGCGCAACCTGCTCGATGCGTTGGTGGCGTGTCAAGCACGCGGGCATATCAGCGCGGCGCGCGTGCGCATGCTGCGTGAGGCGTATGTCTTGTTGCGCCGCGTGGAAAATCGCGTGCAGATGCTGCGTGACGCGCAGACCCACGACATTCCCGGCGATGCACTGAGTCGTGAGCGCGTTGCGCTGAGTCTCGGCGTGACGGACTGGGCGGCACTGAGCTCGTTGCTGACGCGGCATCGCACCATGGTGAGCGAGGAGTTTGCTGCCGTGTTGATGCCGCAGGGCGGGAGAACTGCGCGCGTGCCGGCTGCGGACCTAATATTGTGGCAGGCCGCGTGTGCGCAGACGCTGGATGCTGCGACGCTGGAAGCATCCGGTTTCATTCCCGGTGCCGAGTTGGCGGACGTGCTGCTCAAGTTGTCCCAGGCGGCGGCCGTACGCGCGATGTCGACGCGTGCGCGCGAGCGGCTGGATCATGTGATGCCGCAGTTGTTCAGCGCGGCGCGGGCGAGCGCAGCACCTGCGGCGTGCCTGCTGCGCATGTGCCGGCTGGTGCAGGCGGTAGCGCGGCGCTCATCCTATCTCGTGCTGCTGGAAGAACAGCCGCCGGCACGCAAGCGCCTGGCGCAATTGTTTGCCGGCAGTGCATTTCTCGCGGAGCGCGTGATTGCACAACCCTTGCTGCTGGATGATGTGCTTGATCCGCGTATCGATCATCTGCCACTCAAGCGTGCCGACATCACGGCGGAAATTGCACGTGTGCTCGGCACACTGGATGAACGCGAAGCGGAGGCTGAGCTCGAGCGTATCAACGAGTTCAAATCCTCAACCGCGTTCCGGCTCGGCCTCGCATTCAACGATGGGCGCGCCGACGCCGTCTCGACCGCGCGACGTCTGGGGGCGCTGGCCGAATCGGTGGTGATGGCAGTCACTGCATTGGCCGAGCGCGAACTGGTCGCCCGGCATGGCCGGCTGGCCGGAGTCGGCTCGGGGTTTGCCGTGCTCGGCTACGGCAGCCTTGGTGGGCAGGAGCTTGGCTTTGCTTCTGATCTGGATCTGGTGTTTGTGTATGACGGACGTCGCGCTGACTTGCTGAGTGATGGCCTGCGACCACTGGAAGGCTCGCGCTGGTACCAGCGCCTGGCTCAGCGGGTGATGAATTGGCTGACGGTGCTGACGCGGGCCGGACGCTTGTATGAAGTGGACACGCGGCTGCGCCCGGACGGCTCGAAAGGTCTTCTGGTCAGTTCACTGGATGCGTTTGCCGCCTATCAGCGTGGCCGCGCCTGGACCTGGGAGCATCAAGCGTTGTTGCGTGCACGGCCCGTCGCCGGAGACCAGGCACTGTGCGCGCGGCTGGGCGAATTGCGTCGCGAGATTCTCGTTGCAAAGCGTGATCGCGTAGCCGTGCTCGCAGAGGTCAGTACCATGCGCGAGCGTTGGCGCGGCGAACGTGATCGTTCGGACGCCGAGCAGATGGATCTCAAACAAGGCCGCGGCGGTTTGCTGGATATTGCCTTTGTGCTGCAGGGTCTGGTGTTGTCCAGCGCAGCGCAGCATCCACACTTGCTCGAGGTCACCGCGAATGCTGTTCTGATCGAGGCTTGTCGCGCTGCCGGTGTATTGACCAGCGCCCAGGCCGCGACCCTGACCGAGGCCCACGCGCAAATGCTCCATCGAGCCCTGGCGTGCACGCTGGACTTGCGTTCGCGAATTGCGCCAAGAGACGTGGCGTTGCGACAGTTGAGCGAGAATGTTTGTGTGATCACGGACACACTTGGTTTCGCGTTCGTCGCGCATGGTGCATGATGCGCTGCCGTCGGCTGGATCAATGAAGGTCGGATGGTCCGACGTTCGGCGTTTTTGATGGCTAACTTGACGCCGTGATAGCGTTGAGGCGGGGCGCGACGGGCACCGCCAGGCGCGGGGTTGGTGGTTGTCCGCAGCTACAGCTGCGGGCAAGATGGGGATGGTCGAGTGCGGCGGACGGTGGAAGGATGTTTGGCGTCGTAACGAGATCGGGCATCTCACACGGATTGGGTGCGCTGGCGTTCGCGGCGCTGTTGTGTATGTTTGGCATGTCGAGCGCGCACGCGCTCAACCCTCAGATCCCGTTCCACGGGTATGTGCTCGATCAGTGGAGTGTGCCCCAGGGCCTGCCGCAGATCACCGTGCTCGACATGGCCGAGGACCGGGCCGGGTTTCTGTGGATCAGTACCCAGAAGGCTGTAGCGCGTTTTGATGGCGTGCAGTTTGTCGCGTTCGACCGTGCCGCAACAGGCGTCGACACCACCATGCTGGATGTCGTGTGGGCCGATCCGCACGGCCAGGTCTGGTTTGGTGGCGCGCACGGTCTGCTGCGCCAGCAAGACGGCCATTTCACTGCGCTGGGCGGGTCTGCGGTCCATGCGATCATCGACGCAGGCGACGGTACGCCGCTGCTGGGTACTGCAAATGGGGTCAGTCGCGTGCAGGACGGAGCTGTCGTGCCAGTGGCGGGCTACAGTGGCCCGGCTTTCAGCCTGCTGCGGGATGGCGAGACGTTGTGGATAGGTGGGCTCGGGCGGATCTGTAAGCGCGATGGCAGCGTCGCGCCAGCGGCAGTGACCTGTATTCGTCAAAGCTTGCCGCAGCAACCGCGCATCGTGGTCAAGCGCATGGCTTTGGTGCGTGGCAGTCTGTGGTTGGGCACGCAGATGGGCCTGATGCGCGTGGACGGGGAAAGCATCGTACCCTCCGGCGTGGATGCGAACGTTGATACGGAGTCCATCGAGAGCCTGCTGGTTGATCGTGAGGGCGCATTGTGGATTGGCAGCGTGCAAGCGCTGTACCGCGTATTACCTGACTCGCGGGTGGAGCGCGTGGCGGACGACGACCTGGCACCGCGGCCGTGGGTGCGTGCGCTGTTTGAGGATCGTGCTGGCAACTTGTGGCTGGGAACGCACACCCTGGGTTTGTATCGAGCCTGGAATGGCTGGATCCAGAGGGTCTCCGCGCGAGACGGAGTCACTGATCCACTGATGTGGAGCATTGTGCGTTCCCCCGACGGCCAATTCGTGCTGGGCACCAATTCGGATGTGGAAATCCTCGCTGGCTCCAGCGCGCGCGCGCGCGTTCTGATCCCCGGGACAGCGCTGCCCAATCCGTCGGCCTACACCTTGTATTACGACCGGCATGGACGGCTGTGGGTCGGGACGCGCGCGGGCCTCGCCGTGTACGACCGCGGCCGCAATGTCACGCCAGCAGCAATGTCGGTGCTGGGTAGCTGGCGCATTGACGACGTACGCGAAGTGGCCAATGACGATTTCTGGATCGGCACGTCCGGCGGCCTGTATCGCTGGCGTGAAGGTGAACTCAGTCGAGTCAACCCGGGTGCATCGGCGGCGGCGGCAAGCATCCGTTTCATTCTGCCGATCACTCCGGACCATTTGTATATCGGTACCGAGGATGGTGTGCGCGAATGGCAAGCCGGCAAGCTGCTGGAGCCGGCGTGGGCCAAACCGTTGCGGGGCCACTTCGTCTCGCACCTTGCCATGCTCAAGCCGGGTGTGCTCGGCATCGCCACCGTCGACGTGGGTATTGGCGTCATGCGCGATGGTCAATTGCGCATGCTCGGCAAGCAGGATGGGTTGCCCAGCGACAATGCCTGGACCCTCGATGTACTCGATGGAAACTTGTACGTCGGGTCCATTGCGGGCGCGTGGCGGCTGCCACTGGCGGAACTGCCGCTGCCCGGTTCGCCAGCGCGGACGGTTTCCCCGCAAATGGTTGCCGGTGTTGTGCGCGACACCGGCGTGCGACCTGTGCATTGCTGCAATGGCGGTGCTGCCGCGCGCAGCCTGATTGACGGCAAGGCGATCTGGTACAGCACGACCGATGGTGCACTGCGGGTGGACACGCAGATACTCGGCGCGCTGCCGGTATCGCCAGCGGCGTGGGTCGAATCCGTCGAACATGACGGCAAGCAGTTTTCCGCGGGAAACTTCGAGCTGACCGAGGGCACGCGCGATCTGGTCTTCCACTACACCGCGCCGTGGTTACGGGTTGGTGCCCTGGGTTTCCGCTACCGCCTCGAAGGTTACGACACCGCATGGGAAGATGCCGGTGCGCGACGATCGGCGTTCTACACCCACCTGCCACCGGGCCGGTACCGCTTTCGTGTGGCTGCCATGCTTGCCGGTGCTGCGGGCTATGGCCCGGAGGCGGAGGTGGTTGTCCAGGTACGGCCGTATTGGCATGAACGCACGGTCGTGCGGGCTGCGGCGGTACTCGCGCTGGCGTTGCTGCTTGTCCTGTTGGCGCGTCTGGGCATGCGCGCCCAACGCGAACGCAACGCGTGGCTGGAAGCGCAGGTTGAGCGGCGCACCGAGCAACTCGCTCGAGCACTCGAGCGATTGCGCGTGGCCAACCTCGCACTGGCCGAAGAAAGTCATACCGACACCCTGACCGCATTGCAGAATCGGCGATATCTGCTGGCGCGATTGCCCGAGCTGCTGGCCAGTCGGGGACCGCTTGGTCTGCTGCAGATCGATATTGACTTTTTCAAGGAGGTCAATGATCGCCATGGGCATGCGGTAGGTGATTCGGTATTGCGCGAGATTGGGCAGATGCTGGCCGCAGCGCGGCGCGACAGTGATGTCGCAGTGCGCTGGGGTGGCGAAGAATTCCTGCTGTTGCTGCGCGAGGTGGATGCGGGCGAAGTATTGGTCATCGCCGAACGCCTGCGCCGCGACATTGCCACGCGCGAGTTCACCGATGGCAATGGCGGCACGGTTTTGCTGACGTGCTCGATTGGCTTCAGCATGCATCCGCTGGCGTTGCGTAGTGACAAGGCAACATTCGACGCGGCGCTGGAGCTCAGTGATCGCGCTCTGTACGACGCCAAACACGACGGACGCAATCGCTGCGTCGGTCTGATGGCTATCGCGGCGTTGGCGGCGGAGGTCCTGGACAAGCCGTTCGCACCGCAGGTTGATGCGCTGATCGCGTGCGGCCAACTGCGCTGGGTGCGACCAGCGTCATGAGCGCCTGCCGTGACGTTGCGGCGTGCCACGTTTGCATCCGGTCCGGCGCCGACCCCTCGTGTGGCGGCCGTACGCGTCGCGGTCACGCTTGCGAAGACAGTCACGTGTTCGACGCATCGCGATGCTCAGCCAACTGCGGACGTTTGCCCACGTGTTCGCCGCGTTAGCCATTACCACCATCGCGTCGACACCATTTGGACCGTTCTGGTCCAGCGCACGCGCCATCCGCGCTTTAGTTGCCGGTTAGCCGGTCAGCGTGACTCCAGTCGATGGGCGATACGCTTGCGTACTTCAGCCGCGACCATCGCGGTTTCGCGCAGTGGTGCTGGTCGGGACGTTGCCGTCGTATCCAGATCGAGCAGCCGACCGGCTTCACGCAATGCCAGATGGAACCGGGCGAGCTTATCCGGCAGCGGAGCGGTAACCAGCGTGTGCACCGGACAGCCGACTGCACATGCCTCACTGAGCATGTTGACGGAATCGGGTGTGACGATCAGACGGTCAGCCCAGCCAAGTACACCTGGGTAAGGGTTGCTTCCGCCGTCTTGGCTGGCCCGGAACAGTCCGGGTACATCCTGCAAGGCGCGTCGAATGAGGCCGCTCCAGCTGGTGGGAGTCCGCCGTGAAGTGAGTACCAGCAGGCTGCCACCTGCATCACGTTGGCGTTCACGCAGACGCTCGAGCAATTGCTGCACATAGTCAGTGCCCATGGCGACGCCGTGGCGCGGACCGCCCAGCAACACGCCCACGCGCGGCTGTGGCAAATCGGCAAAATGCGGATACGCATACCGGCCATTGGCCAGCCATGCATCGTCGATCGGGTTCAGCGAACCCACTGTTTGCAGCACATTGGCGTCGTGGAGTTGGTCATGGCGCGGAGCGATCACGGTGTCCCAGTGCGTCGGGTCGATCCGCGGATCGAGAATCTGCACGGTGTAGCAGTGTCCCGCGGAAAGCCCGCGCAGCATGCGCGTGAACAGTGCGGCCTGACGGCCACAGCCAATCGCCACGCTTGGCCACGGTGACGCAAACATCGCACGTTGCTCCGCAGGCAGGGCGCTGCGTCCGCCGGACAGCAAGCGTGGCGCGAGCCAGGACCATGGTGCGCGCGGTGCCAACTCCAGGTGACGGACTGTGCAGTGCATCTGCGTGGCCAGTGCGCGTGCCTGGCGCTGATTCCCCGCGGCATGGTCGGTGATCGCCCAGCATTCGTCACGCAGGTTCGCCATGGTGGTCCAGAGGGAGGGGTCGATGGTGCTCACAGTACCGCGCGTTTTGCCTGGGAGGTTCCGGTCGGCGAAAGCGTACGCACCACGGTGCCGCGAGGCTTGCTGCATCGGCACCAGATAGCGTACGTGCGGGCGGAACCTGAGCTACGCCGTACCGCGCCGCTTTCCCGCGCGGGCCGGCCGCCGCAGCCTGCTACCATTCAGGGCTTGTGTCCAGCAAGGAGTTTCACCATGTCGCGCCCTGTCGCCACGACCGCCGCACTGATCCCGGCGAATGCCGAAAACCGTTACCAAGTGACGCGTGCGGACCTGCCTTTGTCATGTCCGATGCCCGGCATGTCGGTGTGGAACTCTCATCCAAAGGTGTATCTGTCGATTGTTGACGATGGCGGCGAGTCAACCTGCGCCTACTGTGGCGCTCATTACACACTGAGCGACTGACCGGCAGCCGTTGCCCGAAGCCATTTGCGGCACTATTTTTGCTTGTCTCAGAGTATGAAAGTTTCCGATCTTCCGTCCATGTCCGCTTCGCACTCTCCCATCAGGCGTTTGACCGTCGTCCAGCTCATTCCCGCGCTGCACTCGGGCGGTGCGGAGCGTTCGACGCTGGAAATCGCGAGCGCGCTGGTGCAGGCCGGGCATCGCTCAGTCGTGATCTCCGCCGGTGGTCGTCTCACGGCGCAGTTGCTGGCTGGCGGCAGTGAACACGTCGCGCTGCCGATCGGGCGCAAGTCGCTGCGGACACTTGCGGCGGTTGGCGCATTGCAACGCGCGCTGCGCGGGATCAGTCCCGACATCGTGCATGCGCGCTCGCGCGTGCCGGCTTGGCTTGGCTGGTGGGCGCTCAAGGGCATGCACCCTCGCCCGCATTTTGTGACCACCGTGCATGGCCTCAACAAGCCCGGTTGGTACAGCGGAATCATGTTGCGCGGCGAGCGCGTCATTGTGGTCTCGCAAACGGTGCGTGATTACGTGCTCAGTCATTACCGCTGGCTGGATCCTGCGCGCGTGCGCGTGATTCCCCGCGGCATTGATCCGATGGCGTTCCCGTATGGCTATCGTCCGGAGGAGTCGTGGCGCAAGGCGTTCTTTGCCGGCTACCCCGAACTTGCCGGAGCGCCGTTGCTCACGCTCGCGGCGCGCGGTACGCGGCTGAAGGGGCATCATGATGCCATTGGCTTGCTGGCGGACTTGAAGCGGCGCGGAATCGAAGCCCGATTGCTGTTGCTCGGTGTCGTCGAACCAGGCCGCGAGGCATACGTTGCGGAGCTCCGCGACCTGATCCGCCGCCGTGGTGTGACTTCTCAAGTTGTGCTGTCGCCGCCACGCGATGACATTCGCGATGTTTACGCCGTGTCCTCGCTGGTGCTGCAGCTTTCGAACAAGCCAGAGTCGTTCGGTCGCACGGTCGTGGAGGCACTGTCACTGTGCCGGCCGGTGCTTGGTTATGCGCACGGTGGGGTCGGCGAACTGATGGCCGAGTTGTATCCGGCAGGCCGTGTGCCGCTCGGCGATCACGAACGGCTGGTCGAGCGCGCTGCCGAGCTGCTGCGTGTGGCGCCACCGATTGCGCCCTTGCACAGCTACCGTCTGCTCGATATGCAGAACGCCACGCTGGCACTGTACGCGGAGCTGGCCGCAGTCTGAGTTGCCTTGTTCCGCATCGGCTGCTCGCGTGCGCGCCGGCATGGCTCGCCTACAATAGGGGCCTGCCTTCGCCCCGGCCCGCTCATGACCCCTGTTGGCGCTTCGCTCAAGTCGGTACTGCGCTCCCCGTTATTGCCGTATGCGCTGGTGATTGTCCTGTTGCCGTTCGGGCGCAGTGCCGAGTTGGGTACTTTCCTGTGCCTGCTGGGTGTCGTGCTATTGCTGGTGCGTCACCCGCACGCCTTGCTGCAGCACCCCGGCGCGCGGCTGCTGCTGTGGTTGTTGGCCGGATACGTTGCTGCCGCGCTGATATCTGCACCCGATTCCATCGTTCCGGGCAAGAGCTGGGCGACGGTGGCCGGGCTCCTGCGCTATGTGCCGTTGGGTTTGTACGCGTGTTTTGCGGTGCGTCGCGAGCACAAGCTGCAGGCACTGTACGTCACGGTCGCCCTGGTAGTGGCATGGTGGACGCTGGACGCATGGGTCCAGGCACTCACGGGCTGGAGTCTGGGTGGTCAGGCGCAAGCGGAGCGGGTCTCGGGCATCTTCGGCGCGGACAATCTCAAGCTTGGACCGGTTTTGGCGGTGCTCTCGCCGTTTGCGTTGTGGGCCGCGTGGTCGCGCTTTGGTCAGCGTGGATGGCTGCTTGCACTGGTGCTGCTGCTCGGTCCGATCCTGCTCGCCGGTTCGCGCGCGGCGTGGCTGATGTTCGGTCTGGTCGCGTTGGGCTTTGCGTGGCACGCCGCAGGTTCGGTGCGGCGGTTCTCACTGCTTTGCGCCGGCGGTGCGGTGCTGCTGGCACTGGGCGTCGGGATCGCATGGAATGCGTCGGAACGTTTCCAGATGCGCGCGGAGCGCACCATGGCGGCGTTACCCGGCAGCGGCCAGACGCTGGATACCGCGCTCAGTGGCCGGCTGGATATCTGGCGTGCGGCAGAGGGAATGATCGTCGCCCATCCGTTCAATGGCGTGGGCGTGCGCGGCTTTCGTTACGCTTATCCGCGCTATGCGCCGGCTGATGATCACTTTCTGGTGGCCGAAGCCTGCGGTCCCCGCGAAGGCGCCTGTCATGCGCACCAACTGGTGCTGGAGATTCTCAGCGAAACCGGCGGGTTTGGACTGCTGCTGTGGCTTGCTGCACTGGCGGCGGCGTGGCGAGCGTGGCGGTCAGTTGGTGCGGCCGCGCGCGCGCGCGCGTTTCCCGTGACCTTGGCACTGGCGGTGATGCTGTTCCCGCTGAACACACATCTGGCGTTTTATTCAGCGTGGTGGGGCTTGCTGTTCGCGTGGTTGCTCGGCTTGTGGTGTGCGGCGTTGTTTGTCGAGCCGACTCCTGCTGGCGCGAACGAGGCAGTACCTGTCGCGTGAGCCACCGTCAGTCGTGCGCCGCAGACAGCATCGAAGCGTGGCGGCGATGACGACGCGCTTCCAGGAGGAGCGATTGGTCCGGGATCGTTCGCGTTTCCTGCGCTGTCCTGCTCAGTACACAGAGGCAGCGCCGGGTGGTCGGGTCTTGAAGCGTTTGTGCACCCACAGATATTGCTCAGGCGCGGCACGCACCATGTCCTCGATGCAGGCATTGATGCGGGATGTGTCGGCCAGCACATCAGGGCCCGGGAAGTTTTCCAGCGGGGCGCCAAGCTCCAGCACGTAGCCGCGGCCGTGGGGCAGGCGGCGGTGGAAAAACGGGATGACGAGTGCGCCGGACAGGCGTGCCAGGTGGTGCGTTGCGGTGATGGTGGCTGCAGGGACGCCGAAGAACGGGGCGAATACGGAGTCCTTGCTGCGCATGTCCTGATCGGGTGCATACCACAGCGTCCCGCCAGCCCGCAGATACCGCACGGTGCCGCGGATGTCGTCCTTGTCGAACATAGCCTGGGCGTAGCGCAGGCGCGCGCGCAGCACAACCCACTCGAACACCGGCGAATCCATGCGTCGGTACATGCCGGCGATGCCGATGCGTGCCGATATCAGACGCGCGCATAGTTCCAGGTGCGAGAAGTGGCCTCCAACCAGCAGCACGCCACGACCTTGCGCACGCGCCGCCTGCAAATGCTGCAGTCCGCCAATGTGGCTGGGGATGCGTGCGATATGTCGATCGCTGGCCATCCAGCCAAGCGCGAACTCCACCAGCATCCGACCCAGATCACGCACGTTGGCGTCTACCAGCGCGGCGCGCTCGGCTTCCGTGCGTGTCGGAAAACACAGCGCGATGTTGGTTTGCGCGATGTGCCGTCGTTGCGAGGGAACATGCGCGAGCAACGTGCCCAGCCGGCCACCCAGCCATTGCAAGCACACGAACGGCAACTGTCCCACCAGCCAGACCAGGCCCGCACCCAGCCACGCCAGCCAGTGGCGTGGCGCGAGCAGCATGCGGTTGAACGGAGGTCTGTGCGTACCGGGCATTGTGCGTATTGTACGGGCATCGCCGGTGCGGCCTGAGCTGCGCGCTCTGGCTATACTTCGACGTTGGTTGCAAGGATCAAGCGTGCGCTTTCTTTACACCATGGCGATGTATCTGGTGACGCCGTTGATGCTGCTGCGCCTGCTTGCCCGTGGGGTGCGTTCGCAGCCCTACCGGAGGCGCTGGCCTGAGCGTTTCGGTCTTTTCAAATCACCGGATTTTCGTGGCAGCTTGTGGATCCATGCCGTGTCCGTGGGGGAAGTGAATGCCGCCGCGCCGTTGATTCGGGCATTGCGTGCTGACTACGCCAACGCGCCGCTGGTCATTACCACGGTGACGCCGACCGGGTCGGCGCGGGTCCACCAGTTATTCGGACGCAGTGTCTTCCATGTGTACCTGCCGTACGACTTGCCGTTTGCCGTGGAGCGCTTCCTGCGTCAGGTGCGTCCGCGGCTCGCGCTGATCGTGGAAACGGAGATCTGGCCGAACCTGTATTTTGGGTGCCATCAGCACGGGATACCGCTGATGATCGTCAATGCGCGCATGTCGCGCGTTCGACATGTCCATTCCTGTCAATGCCATAGCCGACGGCGTGGCAATGCGGGCCTTGTGGGGTGCGCAACGTCCGGTGTGGATTGCCGCCAGCACCCACGAGGGCGAGGAAGTGGCTGTGCTGGACGCACATCGGCGAGTCATGCAGGAATTGCCCGACGCCCTGCTGCTGCTGGCACCACGGCATCCCGAGCGCTTTCGCCTGGTCGAGCACGTGGTGCGCGGGCGCGGTTTCAGCGTGGTGGCGCGTAGCGCGCTGGGGTCACCGACTGCAGCGCATCAGGTGTTTGTCATTGATGCGATGGGCCAGTTGATGCCGTACTTCGCTGCCGCGCAAGTCGCCTTCATCGGCGGCAGCCTGGTACCGATTGGTGGCCACAATGTGCTGGAGCCGGCGGCGCTGTGCACGCCGGTACTGGTGGGACCGCACACGTTCAATTTCGAGGAGATCACCCTTAGCCTGATTCAGCACCACGGCGCCGGGCGGGTGGCTGACAGCACCCAGCTTGCATACCGGGTGTTGCAACTATTGCGCGATCCGCTGCAGCGCCAGCGCATGGGGCAGGCGGCCCAGGAGGTGTTCGAGCGAGAGCGGGGCGCGGTGCAGCGCGTCATGCAGATGGTGGACGCGGTGCTGCAGGAGTGAACCGGGGCAGCGAGGCCGCCCATTCGAGTCGGACCCGTCCGGGCTCGGCTCCACGCGCCGCTATTGCAACAGCGCGTTGATCGTTTGCAGATCACCCAGGTCGGCGGTGCCGGCGGTTTGCTTGAGCAGCAATTTGTTGAGAAGGAACTGGTGGCGAGCTTGCGAGTAGCTGCTTTCCGAGGACGTCAGGGTCTGGATCGCCAGCAGCACGTCAGTCATCGTCTGCGTGCCGACGTCAAAGCCGGCGCGCATGGCGTCCAGTGCCTTTTGTCCGGATTCAACGGAGGCCTTCGCCGATTGCACCTGCGCGATACCGGCGATCACGGTGCGGTAGAAATTGAGCGTGTCGCGTACCACCTGACGACGCTCTGACTCCATCGCATCGGATGCTGCGTCGCGCTGGTAGATGGATTGACGCACCCGGGACTGCGTCAGGCCTCCGGAAAAAATTGGTACGTTCAAGCTCAGTCCAATCGTGGTGGACGCCGGGCGGTTGCCCTGGATGGCAGCGTCTTGATACCAGCTTGTATTGTCGTTGTAGGTAACTTGGGCACTGATCGTCGGCAGATGACCGGAGCGCGCCGCAGTGATGTTGTGTTCGGCAGTCTGCACGTTTTGACGCTGTGCGAGCAGGTTGGGATTTGTGGCAAGCGCTTGCTTGACCCACGCGTCCTGATTGTTCGGGCTCGGTGGCTGCATCGGCAGGTCGTCGCGCAGCTTTTTCAGGTCGCCGGCGGGTTTGTCGGTGATCTGCGTGAGTGCCTCACGGGCATCGTTGAGGGTGTTCTGCGCGGTGATCGTTTGCGCTTTCGCGGCCTCGTAGAACGCCTTGGCCTGATAGACGTCGGTGATCGCCGACAGGCCGACCTTGAAGCGTTGGTCCGATTGCTCGAACTGCTGGCGGAAGGCGTCTTCATTGGCCTTGGCAAAGGTCAATGCATCCTCACTGGTCAATACGCCGAAGTAGGCCGTGAGCACGCGCACGAACAAGGCTTGCTGCGCTGCCTGGTAAATATCGTCCTGCGCGTCCGCAGCCGAGTGGGCCGCCTTCAGATTCGCGTACTTGCTGAAATCGAAGACGGTCTGGCTCAACGTGCCATTGATGCTCCGCGTGCGCGAATGACCGAACCCGCCGGTGCCGATGATTTGCCCGGGGTTGTTCGGATCAACGAAGCTGTTCCCACCGCTGCCACCATTGGTCTGGCTCAACGTCAAGCCGGCTGAAATCTGCGGCAACAGCAGCGCTCGGGCCTGGTCGACGCCTTCGCCAGTGGACAGCCGGATGGCATCAGCCTGAGACAACACGGGGTCGTTGGCTCGGGCATCGCGGTAGGCGTCCAGCAGGTCCGTGCCGTGGCTGGGCGATGCAACGGTGGTCAGCGCCACAGCGAGGATGAGCAGCTTCAAACGCATGGGTTGCCTCGCGGGGGGAAGGAGAGACGAAGATGTCAAAAGACGAATGTCGGTGCCGGTTCGGCGTGCAGAAGGTACGGCAGGTCGGTTTCAAACAATGTGATTTCGCGTCGAGTGACTGCATCCGTTTGCGTCAGCAACGTGGCTTCCTGGGCCGGCGACTGTCCGCGTACGACCAGCAGGCGTGAGCTGGGTGCGAGCCACGTCAGCCAGCGTGCAGGCAGTTGCGCCACGGCCCCGGTAACCACCAGCACATCGAATTTTTCTGCAGGTTGCCAGGCGAGCACGGCTTCGGCGGTGATCAGCGTGGTGTTGGCGATCCCCGCCTCGTGCAACCGTTGCCCCGCGGCTGCGGTGAAGTCGGCGTGGATGTCGACACTGGTGACATGTGCGGACAATCCGGCAAGGCATGCGCAAAGGAAACCCGAGCCTGTGCCTATCTCCAACACGCGATCGGCGGGTTGCAATTCAAGTGCCTGCAGGACGCGACCTTCCACCACCGGCTTCATCATCACTTCGCCGTGGCCCAATGGCAGGCACAAATCGGCAAAAGCCAGTTGGCGATGGGCGGAAGCGACGAAATCCTCACGGCGCACGCGACTGATGATGTCCAGCACCCGGGCGTCGAGCACCTCCCACGGACGGACCTGGTTTTCCACCATGTTCAACCGCGCTTGTTCGAAGTTCATCGTCTTGGTGCCCATGCTTGTCGATCAAAAGTTGAAAAGTGTAGAAGCTGCTCACCTTTCCGACAACGGCAAGCCTGCCGCTTGCGGCCTCGTGAGCGCAGTGCCGGAAGTCACCACACCTTACTGACGACCGTCATGCGCACGACCGCAGCTAGTCTGCGAAACACACAATGGTTGCATGCTGGCAGATAAATGTACCGCCGCGTATAATAAAGGTTGACCTCCTTTTTGTGAAGGTGCCGTACGTGGCAAGCACTATGCCAGTCAAGTCGCCGGGACCGGGGCGTCCCAAGGACATGGACAAACGCGCCGCCATTCTCGTGGCCGCGAAGGCGCTGTTCATCCGCAATGCGTTCGCGGGTACCAGCATGGACGCCATCGCGTCCGAAGCGAGCGTATCCAAACTCACCGTGTACAGCCATTTTGGTGACAAGGACAACCTGTTTCGCGAGGTGATCCGATCACGTATCGAGGACCTGCTGCCGGAAGACATTTATGTCTACGATCCGCTCGTCGACGTGGGTGAAACCTTGCGCATGATCGCGCGCGCCCACATGAAAATTGATTGCGAAGCAGAAAACGTCGGCACATTCCGCGCCATCCTCAGCGATTGCCGCCAGGGCAATCCGCGTTATGGCAAGTTGCTGTGGGAAGAGGGTCCCGCGCGTACGCACCGGCTGATGGAACAATTGTTGCGGGATGCGGTGGAACACCATGCGCTGGACATAGCATCCATACCAACCGCCAGCGTGCAGTTCTTTTCCCTGATCAAGGGTGACTTGCTGCTGCGCCGGCTGTTTGGCTGTGATGAGTGTCCGGAGGCCGCAGCGAGCGAGATTGAAGCGATGGCGATGGCAGGTGTCGTCACGTTTCTGCGCGCCTACCGTCCGCGTTGAGGCTACGGGAAACTACGCGACTTGCGTGGGCCCACGCGGTCGCCGACACTTCCGGTCGCGCTCCCGCTGCCATCTGACTGGGCAGTGACCGCCGGCACGTCAAGGTAATCTCTGATGAAACTGCAGGTCCCGTTTATCCAGTTGCCGTTGCAGTTTGATGCTGAACGCATGGCGGACGAGGTCGCTGCGCTGGGGGCGGCGCCGTGGCGCGAGCATCCGCAGAAATTTCCCGGCAATTTTGCCTTGCCGCTGATTGCCGTGGGGGGCAATTCTGCCAGCGACGCGGTTTCCGGCCCGATGCGGCCGACTCCCGAACTGCTGCAGTGTCCGTACTTGCAACAGGTGCTGTCGCGGTTGGGCGCGGTATGGGGCCGCACGCGATTGATGCGGCTTGATGCCGGCGCTGAAGTCTCGGCGCATGTGGACATCAACTATTACTGGCGTGAACGCGTGCGCGTACATGTGCCGATCGTGACGCATCAGGACGTACGTTTTGCCTGCGGTGATGCCGAGGTCAACATGGCTGCCGGTGAGTGCTGGATCTTCGATACCTGGCGCTTGCATCGAGTGCGCAACACGTCCAGGCAGACGCGTATTCATCTGGTTGCCGACACCGTCGGCAGTGACAGCCTGGGGCGACTGGTTGGCGCAGGTCGCGCGCCTGGACACGGTCCGTTTCCCGGTTGGCGCGCGGAGCGCGTGGAGCCACAGTCCGCAGCTGCCTCGCCGCTGCGGCTGGAGGCCGTCAATACGCCGAAAGTCATGACGCCCTGGGAGCTGCGCGAGCATTTGCTGTTTCTGCTCAGCGAGACCTCCCCTCACCCGCAGTTGGCGGTTGCCAGGCAGCACACCTTGCACCTGTGCGCGATCTGGCAGGCGCTGTGGGCCGAGCATGGTACCGACCGCGCCGGTTGGCCGGCGTATCGCGCGGTGCTGGACGCCTACGAGCAGCAGATGGAGCGTTCGGCTGTCGCGCTGGAGTTACTCAATGGCGCGCTGTTCATGAATACGCTGCGTGGCATGGTTCTGCGGGTAGCGCTCGACGATCGCGATCACGGCGCGCCTGCCATTGGTCGAACTCGGCCCACGCCCATGTCCACGCGTAGCAGTGGCGCGTTGCATGCGGTGGACGCCGCCGATGCCGATCCGCTGTTTGATCGCCCGGTGTTCATCATTTCGCCGCCGCGTGCCGGCTCCACCTTGTTGTTCGAGACCCTCGCGCGGGCGCCGCAGGTGTTCAGCATCGGCCACGAGAGCCACGCCTTGCTGGAGGGGTTGTCCGAACTGCATCCAGCCGCGCAAGGGTTCGCTTCCAACCGGCTGGACGCCGCCAATAGTCATCCCGCGTTGCTGGCCGAGCTGCGTCGGCGCTTCCAGAACGAGCTGCGCGATCGTGACCGGCAGCCGCCGACGCACTGGCCGGTGCGCATGCTGGAGAAGACCCCGAAGAACGCCTTGCGTGTGCCCTTCCTTGCGCGCGCGTTTCCGCAGGCGCATTTCGTCTATCTGCACCGCGATCCGCAGCAGACCCTGGCCAGCATGCTTGAAGCCTGGCGCAGTGGGCGTTTTCGTACCTACCCACAATTGCCCGACTGGCACGGACTGCCATGGTCGCTGTTGCTGGTCCCGGAGTGGCGGCAGTTGAGCGGTCGCCCGCTGGAAGAAGTTGTTGCCGCGCAGTGGGAAATCACCACGCGCATCCTGCTGGATGATCTGCAGGAGCTGCCAGCCGGGCGGGTGCACGTGGCGCACTACGCAGCCCTTGTCGCACAGCCGGCCGATGAGATTGCGCGAGTGTGTGCTGCGCTGGATTTCGACTGGGATCAGTCGCTCGAGGCGACGCTGCCGTTGTCGCGATTCACACTGTCGCCACCGGCGGCGGATAAATGGCAAACGCACGCGGCAGCATTCGCCGCCTTGTTGCCGGGTCTGCAGGCAACCATGGAACGGGCAGCGCAATTCGCCGCGCGCTGACCGTGGGAAGCGCAGCGTGGCGTGTTCCGAGGCGTTGCGCATGTCGCTGCAGGTGGCGTGCGCACGGGATTTCTTCACTTTGTCTTCCCGTGGCGATGTGTAGGTTCGATGTGCTAAAGCTCGAGTGGAATGTCCGCTCGCGTTGCCACGTCCGCACAGGAACCCTTCCATGGCCAAGATCAAACCGTTTGTCAGCAATATCGACAACATCCGCAAGCGTGCACGCGAAAATATAGACGACGGTGCGATGACCGCGGGCTACAGCGCCGACCGTGCCACCGTGGTCAAACTGCTCAATGAGGCGTTGGCCACCGAGCTGGTTTGCGTATTGCGCTACAAGTACCACTACTACATGGCGTCGGGCATCCATTCGCAGGCGATAAAAGCTGAATTTCTCCAGCACGCGAACGAGGAACAGGGCCATGCCGACCTGCTCGCCGAGCGCATCACCCAGCTTGAAGGGAAACCAAACTTTTCACCGGTAGGCCTGCTTGAACGCAGTCACGCCGATTACGTCGAAGGCGAGAACATCGTCGACATGATCAAGGAAGATTTGGTCGCCGAGCGCATTGCCATTGACAGCTATCGCGAGATGATCACCTACGTCGGAACCGACGATCCGACCACGCGTCGGGTGCTGGAAGGCATCCTGGCGATGGAAGAGGAACACGCTGAGGACATGAACACGCTTCTGGAGCAATTGGGCAAGGAAGGTGAGCCGGCGAAGCTTGCCCCGGCAGCGGCCAGGACCGGCGCTCGCGAACGCGGCTGAGAATCCCGGCGGTATCCATCCTTGGGTGCCGTGGGATCGGGCAATGGGAAGAGTGGCTCTGGCCGCCTCACCGCGAGTCTGATCGCATGCTGCATGCCAGGTGCGCATTGTAAGCTGGACGCCTCTCATCTGACCTCCAGTGGAGTTTTCCATGCCAGTCCAGGCCCCTGCCGACCGCCGCCTGCGTCATCACTGGGTCCGGCTCATAGCTGCATTGCTGGCCTTCGTCGTGCTCGTGGTACTGGCCACGATGTGGTGGTGGGACACCGAACCAGCGCTGTTTGATCCGGCCGCCGTCACCCAGGCACAGATGCAGGAGCTCAAGCGCCCGGTCAGCGTGGGGTCGACCACCACGGCTACCCTGATCGCCTCGGTGCAAACTCTGCTTGACAAGCGTGGCGGCTATCTGAGCAACGACAAGCTGCCACCGGGCGTGTTCCTGGACAACCAGCCCAATTGGGAGTTTGGTTCGCTTACCGCCTCACGCGACCTGGTGCGGGCGCTGCGCAACGATTTCAGCCGCGCACAGACGCAATCGCGAGAAGACCCGGATCTCACCGAAGCGGACCCGTTGCTGAACACGCCGAATGACCGCTGGCTGCTGCCAAGTTCGGAGAGTCAGTATCGCAAGGCCATCAAGTATCTGGACGGCTATTTGCGTCGGCTGGATGATGCCGCCAGCAGTGATGCACATTTCTATGCGCGCGCAGACAACCTGGCCGACTATCTGCAGTTGGCTTCGTCGCGCTTGGGCTCGCTGTCGCAACGCCTGTCCGCAAGTGTTGGTCAGCTCGGGTTGACCAGCGCGAATGAGCCGACAGCGGGCGCCGGTGCCGAAAGTGCCGGCCCCGGAGAAGTTGGCCGCACGGTCAAGACGCCCTGGACCAAAGTCGACGACAATTTTTACGAGGCGCGGGGGTATACGTGGGCGCTGCTGGAACAACTCCGCGCGATCCAGCACGACTTCGGCCCCATCCTGCGCAGCAAACGTGCCGATGTCAGCCTGCAGCAAGCGATTCGTGAACTCGAGGAAGCACAGCGTCCGCTACGCAGTCCGATTGTATTGAATGGCTCACCGTTTGGTTTCTTCGCGAACCACTCACTGGTGATGGCCAATTATGTCTCGCGCGCCAACGCGACCCTGATCGATTTGCGTGAGCTGCTGCGTCGCGGGTGACGCGCACGCCTCCGAGTTTTACCGCACAGGAGACTCCCCACCCAGTGGGGTCCCGGGTGGGTCGCGGGCGACCTCGGGTCAGACTGCGTGTGTCGCGCGGTCGGCCTGGTATCGGGCGATGCCGGCAACGATCTCCGCGCGCGCCTCGTCCGCGCCGACCCAGCCCTCAATCTTTACCCACTTGTTGCTTTCCAGATCCTTGTAATGCTCGAAGAAATGACCGATGCGCAGGAGCCAGTGGCCGGACACGTCTTGCATGTCGTTGATGTGCGCATAGCCCGGGAAGACTTTCGCGATGGGGATCACCACCAGCTTTTCATCGCTGCCCGCTTCGTCGGTCATGCGCAACATGCCGACCGGGTGGCAGCGGATGACCGACCCGGGCACCAGCGGCAGCGGCAGGATCACCAGCGCGTCCAGCGGGTCGCCGTCACCGCCCAGTGTGCCCGGAACGTAGCCGTAATTGCACGGATAGCGCATCGGTGTCGACAGGATGCGATCGACGAAGATCGCGCCGCTGGCTTTCTCTACCTCGTACTTGACTGGCTCGGCGTCCTTCGGAATCTCGACGATGACATTGATTTCGTTCGGCACGTCACGACCGGCGGAGACAAGATCCAGGCCCATGGGAAGTCCTGTACTGGGTTGCTGAGGAGGGGCGCCAGCATACGCCAATCGTTGTTGCGTTGCAGCATCGAGATCCTGCCGAGGCTGGTTATTGCGCGCTGCTGAATCGGTCGTGCGGAACCTGTGCGCAGCGCCGACGAACCACCCATAGGTTCTGCCCCAGCCGCGGCATCGGCTTATTTCAGCTCGTTCCAGAGAAAGTTGTAGGCCAGCGCGTGCATGTGGGCGGCTTGCCGATTGTCCGCGCCCGCGCCGTGCCCGCCCTCGAGGTTCTCGTAGAACCACACGTTCGAATGCCCCTGGGCTTCCATCCGGGCGGCCATCTTGCGCGCCTGCACCGGGCCGACGCGGTCGTCGCTGGTGGTGGTGTAGAACAGCACCGGTGGGTAATGACCGTCCTTTTTCACGTTCTGATACGGCGAGAACGTCTGGATGAAATTCCAGTCGGCAGTATCCGGGTTGCCATACTCGGCCATCCACGACGCGCCGGCGGACAGGTGGGTGTAGCGCTTCATGTCCAGCAGCGGCACTTCGCAAGCAATGGCGCCAAACAGTTGCGGGTATTCGGTCAGCATGTTGCCCACCAGCAGACCCCCGTTGCTACCGCCTTCGGCACCCAGATGCCTGGCGGAGGTCACCCCGCGCTTGACCAGATCCTCGGCGACCGCCGCAAAATCTTCATACGCGCGTGGGCGGTTCGCCTTCAGCGCTGCTTGATGCCATTGCGGGCCGTATTCGCCGCCGCCACGAATGTTGGCGACGACGTACACGCCGCCCCGTTCCAGCCAGGCGCGGCCGACGCTGCCGCTGTAGTGCGGCAGCAATGACACCTCGAACCCGCCGTAGCCGTACAGCAGTGTCCGATTCGAACCGTCCAGTGGCATGACTTTGGGTGCGATCTGGAAGTAGGGCACCCGGGTGCCGTCTTTCGAGGTGACGAAGTGCTGACTGACGACAAATTTTGCCGCATCGAAAAAGGCCGGTTCCTGTTTGAGCGTCTCGGCCGGCACGCTGCCCAACACACCACGCTCAAGTGCTGATGGGGTCAGAAAGCCGGTGACGCCGAGCCAGTATTCGTCGCTGTTGTCGGGGTCGGTGTCGACCACGCTGATCGTGCTCATGGCCGGTGCGCCCGGCATGGCTTCGCGCTTCCAGTCGCTGGCGGTCGCCTGGCCCTGCGGCGGCGTCAGTACTTCGAGCTTGCTCTTGACGTCATCGAGCACATCCAGGATCAGGTGGTGCCGGGTCCAGTTGTATGACGCCAGCGCGGTGTGGGCATCCGGTTTGAACAACACCGCGAAGTGCGGGGTGCCAGCCATGAAGTCGGCAAACTTTGTTGCCAGCAGCGCGCCGGATGGGTAAGTGGTACCCGCGACCGTCCACGGCGAACGGGTCTGTACCAACAGCCATTCGCGGTGGGCGTCGGCGCTGGCGTCGGTAGGCACGTCCACCCGTACCAACTTGTCGCCGACGCGCTGGTACAACTCGCTGTGGAAGAAGTCCTTGGCGATGGAGACGAAATCACGCTCGAAGCCCGGCGTACGATCGTGGGACGCAGTCACCGCCAGGTCGGTTGGCTTGCCTGCGTAGACCGTGCTGGCGGCGGTCAACGGCGTACCGCGCGTCCATTCCTTGGCGATCCGCGGATAGCTCGATTCAGTCATCGAACCGGGGCCGAAATCAGTGCCGACGTAGAGGTGATCCGGGTCGATCCAGCCAACTTGGGTTTTGGCCACCGGCAGGATGAAGCCATCCTTGACGAACGATTTGCTCGGGATGTCGAATTCGCGCACGGTTACCGCATCACCGCCGTCGGGGGATAGCGACAGCAGGCAGCGCTGGTAGTCCGGCTTCAGGCATTGCACGCCTTTGAACACCCAGCGCTTGTCTTCACGTTTGTTCACTGCGTCGATATCCAGCAGCGTTTCCCAGCGCGGCGCGGCCTTGCGGTATTCGGCCAGCGTGGTCCGCCGCCATATTCCGCGCGGGTGCGCCTGGTCGCGCCAGAAGTTGTACAGATAAGCGCCCATGCGCTCGACTTCGGGGATGCGGGCGTCGGAATCCAGCACCTGAAGAATGCTGTCGCGGGTCTTGACGAACTCGGGGTTGTCGACGAACTGTTTCGTGGTCACCGCGTTGGCTTGCTTCACCCACGCCATCGCGCGCGCGCCGTGGATGTCCTCCAGCCACAGGAACGGATCGTGCTGAGCCGACGCATCGATCGCGTTGGCGGCGTGTGCAATGCGGGTGGCGTCAGCGGCGCTATACGTGGTCATGCCCGCCAGTGTGACGCCGAGCGCCAATAACAACCACCACAGGTTCATTGCCTGTCTCCCCGTTGCATGCAGCGGTTGGTGCCGCGTCGATCGGGCAAGTATCGCGCAGTTCCAACAAAATTCGCCGGACTGATCCGCAGCCACCAGACAAGTTGTGATTGCGGCGGATGCGGCTCGCACCGAATCGACGCCGTCCGCTATCGGCGCCTGGTTGCCCTTGAGCGACTGCACACGTCGCCCACGCTCGTAGCCGCACGTCGCACAACGACCACTCCGCTGTCCCGGCGAAAGCAGGCTCAGCGCGCCACGATGACCCCACAGGCGAGCCGTGCACCGGCGTTGCCGGAGGGTTGACTGGTGTAGTCATCCGCAGTGGCATGGACGATCACCGCGCGCCCGATCACATTGTCGGCCGCGCCGGCATCCAGCGAGGGGCCACTCGCATGGCGGTCCACCTGCGAGGTGCCGTTGGCGTCCGCCACGATGTTGTCCATGTCGCCGGCATGGTGGGCGCCACGCGCCACCTTGCCGTGTTCGCTGCCGGCAGGATTGAAATGGCCGCCCGCGCTGCTCGCGTCTGGCGCGCTGCAGTCACCATTCTCATGGATGTGGATGGCGTGCGTGCTACCCGGTTGCAGGCCGGTGATCTGCCCGGTGACCTGCACCCCGTCGCCCATTGGCACGATCTGAAGCTGTCCGGTGACCGCGCTGCCGGAGGCGGGGGCGAGCGTCACCTGCGCCATGGGAACGGAGCCAGCCGATCCGCCAGACGGCGATGGTGCGGCGCATGCGCCCAGCGTCAGTGACAAAACGATGACGCTGGCTTGGATAGTCGTCTTCATGACGTGTTTCCTGCTGCGGCGGTCGCGAAGCCTGATCGTGCATTGGTCCATGTTCAGTCCGGGTGAATCCTTGTCGCGTGCCTCCTTTCGCCACCTCCCATGCTTGTCCGTTGGTGCCTGCGTGCGTTGCCAAAAAGCAAGCCCCGCCCGGGAATCCGGACGGGGCTTCGCAAACGCGCTGCTCGCTGTGAGGGTTACAGCAAGGGAATCATCAGCAACGCCACAATGTTGATGATCTTGATCAACGGATTCACCGCCGGACCGGCGGTGTCCTTGTACGGATCGCCCACTGTGTCGCCGGTAACCGCGGCCTTGTGCGCCTCTGACCCCTTGCCACCATGATGGCCGTCCTCGATGTATTTCTTGGCGTTGTCCCATGCACCGCCGCCGGTGGTCATCGAGATGGCCACAAACAAGCCGGTGACGATGGTGCCGATCAGCACACCACCGAGCGCCACGGGTCCCAGCACCAGGCCGACGACAACCGGCACGGCGACGGGCAGTAGCGACGGCAGGATCATTTCGCGAATCGCCGACTTGGTCAGCATGTCGACTGCACGCGAGTACTCCGGCTTGGCCGTTCCGGCCATGATGCCCGGGATCTCGCGGAACTGCCGACGCACTTCCACTACCACCGCGCCAGCAGCACGACCAACCGCTTCCATGGCCATCGCGCCGAACAGGTAGGGAATCAGGCCGCCGATCAGCAGCCCGATGATCACCATGTGGTCGGACAGATCAAACGACATGATCGGAGCGGCGATGCCGGTCACTGCCGCCTTGGCCTGCGCCGCGACATCGAGGTTGTGGGTGTAGTCGGCAAACAATACCAATGCCGCCAACGCCGCCGAACCAATCGCGTAGCCCTTGGTTACGGCCTTGGTGGTGTTGCCGACCGCGTCCAGCGGATCGGTGACGCCACGCACTTCCGGCGGCAAGTCCGCCATCTCGGCAATGCCGCCAGCGTTGTCGGTAATCGGGCCGTAGGCGTCCAGCGCCACAATCATGCCAGCCATCGACAGCATGGCCGTCGCCGCGATGGCGAGGCCGTACAGGCCGCCCATGTTGTACGCGCCCCAGATCGCCGCGCACACGGCCAGAACCGGCCACGCCGTGGACTTCATCGACACACCGAGCCCCGCGATGATGTTCGTGCCGTGACCGGTGGTGGAAGCTTCGGCAATGTGCTGCACCGGCTTGTACTGCGTGCCGGTGTAGTACTCGGTGATCCACACGATCGCGCCGGTCAAGGCCAACCCGACCAGACTGCACGCCCACAGATTAAGCACGCCGTGGCTGAAGTTGCCCATCAGCTGCTGGGTGACCGGGTAGAACGCAGCGGCGGCCAGCACAGCCGATACCGCAACCCCCTTGTACAGCGCGCCCATGATCGAGCCGCCTTCCTTGACCTTGACGAACAACGTGCCAATGATCGAGGCAATGATCGAAACGCCGCCGAGCAGCAGCGGGTACAGCACTGCGTTGACGCCCACCTCCGCCGCCATCAGGCTGCCCAGCAACATCGTGGCGATCACCGTCACGGCGTAGGTTTCAAACAAGTCGGCCGCCATGCCCGCGCAGTCGCCAACGTTGTCACCCACGTTGTCGGCAATCACCGCCGGATTGCGCGGGTCGTCCTCGGGGATACCGGCTTCGACTTTGCCCACCAGATCGGCACCGACATCCGCGCCCTTGGTGAAAATGCCGCCGCCCAGGCGCGCGAAGATCGAGATCAGCGAGCTACCGAAAGCGAAGCCGACCAGCGCGTGCAAGGCCTTCTCGTCGGGCATACCCATTTGCTTGAGGACCAGCCAATACCCGGCCACGCCCAGGAGTGCGAGCCCGACCACCAGCATGCCGGTGATGGCGCCGCCACGAAATGCGACATTCATGGCCCGGCTCAGGCCACCACGCGCCGCTTCGGCGGTACGCACATTCGCGCGCACGGACACGTTCATGCCGATGTAACCGGCTGCCCCCGACAGGATGGCGCCGAGCAAAAAGCCGATGGCTGCCGGCCAGCTCAGGAAAACCCCGATCAGCACCAGCAGTACCACGCCGACCATCGCGATCGTCATGTATTGCCGGTTGAGGTACGCGCGCGCGCCTTCCTGGATGGCTGCCGCAATTTCCTGCATGCGGGCATTGCCCGCAGGCTGAGCAAGTACCCAGCGCGTGGAGATTGCGCCGTACAAGATCGCCAGTACCGCGCACCCCAGAACAATCCACCAGCCGAAATCATGCAACATCGGAGCCTCCCCTCAAGTGATTTGCAGCCGCCCGCCGCGGCCAATGGCGCGAAGTATAGGCAATCCCGGCGGTACGTACCGTTGTGCAACGCAACATGATTCACCTGGCCGCAAAGAGAAAAGCCATGCACAGGTGCATGGCTTTCCATGTGGCCGGTGGCTTGCGCGTTACCGCAGCGCAATATCCAGAATGATGCCGGTGGCGATGGCTACGAGCAGGTAGTCGCTGTTGTTCGCGCGCACCCAACGATAGCCACGTGGTGGATGGCGCAAGCGGTAGTGCCCGTAATCGCGCACGACATAGGTCGGGCCGGAGTAGCGATAGCCGCGCCGCCACTGGCTGTGGCCGTAAGGACGTGAGTGATCGTGATAAACCACCACGGGGCGGTTGTAATAACGCCGATGGTCGGACCTGTTGTAGCGCGCGTAGTTGGACTGGCTGTAACGGCGGTGGTCGGAATGGCGGTAACGGCCCTGGTCGCTGCGGCCGTGGTGGCGGTGGTCGCGCGCATACCGGTCATGATTGCCGCCGCGGCGCTGATCGTTGTGGCTGGAGTACTGACCACGTCGATCGTGGTCGCCCGGCGCGGGGCCCGCCAGAACGTAGCTGCTGGTACCGAACAGCAGGGCGGCAACGAACAGACTGTGCAGTATTTTCATGGCTTTTCCTCCAGAGCGCAGTGGCGCGAGCTTGTTGTGCTCGACAACCCGATCGTAGGAACCTGTTGCTGAACCAAACGCTCGTACCCGCGCTCACGCTTCAGTCACGAGTCAGGACGGCTCCCGTCGCGGCGGGGTCTGTAGGCATACATGGAGCGCACCAGGTTGACCAATGGCCTCACTCAGCGGGCGAAATCCGCAAGTTTTTTCGCGACCGCGATGTTTTTCAGGTGCACATACACAGGTAATCCGTCCTTGCCGTAAGGCAACGGCGCTTCTCCACGGATCAACGGGCCCAGGTACCGTCGTGCTGCCGCGGTGATGCCGAAGCCGTCGCGAGTCATGAAGCTCTTCGGCATCTTCTTTTCGCGATTGGCGATCTTCGCCAGGGGCGCAGCATCGATCTTCCAGCGATACGGTACAGCGGAGGTGCGCACGATCACCGGCATGACCGCGTTCATGCCAGCCAGGGCGTAGTCGACGGCGGCCCTGCCTACCGCAAACGCCTGTTCGGCATCCACCTTTGATGCTGCATGGCGGGCGGAACGTTGCAGATAGTCGGGTAGCGCCCAGTGGTACTTGTAACCCAGTTTCTCCTTCACCAGCGCCGCCAGGACTGGCGCCACGCCACCCAACTGGCTGTGGCCGAAAGCGTCGCGCGTACCTGCTTCAGCCAGGAACTGACCGGCCGCATTGCGCACGCCTTCGGAAGCAACCACGGTGCACCAGCCGACACGTTCGACTGTGGCTTGCACTCGCGCCAGGAATGCGTTCTCGTCAAATGCATTTTCCGGAAACAGGATGATGTGTGGCGCGGCATCTGCGCCGTTGCCGGCCAGACCTGCGGCAGCCGCAATCCAGCCGGCATGGCGGCCCATGACCTCAAGAATGAAAACCTTGGTCGAGGTCTCCGCCATCGACGCCACGTCGAGGCTGGCCTCGCGCGTGGAGATCGCGATGTACTTTGCGACTGAACCAAAGCCTGGGCAGCAATCGGTGACAGCCAGATCGTTGTCCACCGTCTTGGGCACGCCGATGCAGCGAATATCGTAGCCCATGGTCTTGCCCAACTGCGAAATCTTCAGTGCAGTATCGGCAGAATCGTTGCCGCCGTTGTACAGGAACCAGCGAATATCGTGGGCACGAAACACGTCGATCAACCGCGCATATTCGGCGCGATTGTCTTCCAGCGACTTCAGCTTGTAGCGGCACGAGCCAAACGCGCCGCCGGGTGTGTGCGCCAGCGCAGTGATCGCCGTCGCGGATTCCCTGGAGGTGTCGATCAAATCTTCGCGCAGCGCACCGAGGATGCCGTTGCGGGCTGCGTATACCTTCACGCCTTTGGCACGCGCCGTCTCGATCACGCCGGCGGCGGTAGCGTTGATCACGGCGGTGACGCCGCCAGACTGGGCATACAGAAGGTTGCCGGCGGGCACGGATGGGCGGTGAATCTGGCGCATAAATATCCTCGGAAGTGACTACAGACGTGCGCGGTGGCGATTACAGGTGGAGTCGGCGTTTGACGGCACCGAAGGCAGACGCTAATTTGGCGAACAGTTATGGGAGTCTGGCGGTGTGCATAGTGTGCACCGTCGCGCCAACACCGTGGAGCATTATGCGACTCGTCCTATTAGGGGCACCGGGCTCGGGCAAAGGTACACAGGCCTCGCGACTGACTGCAGAGCTGGGCGTGCCGCATATCTCCACCGGCGACATGTTGCGCGCGGCGGTTGCTGCTGGCACCCCGATGGGTCGGCAAGCCAAGGCGGTCATGGCGTCTGGACAACTGGTGTCCGACGACATCCTGCTGGGCATGTTGCAGGATCGCCTGGCCCAACCGGATGCGGAAGCCGGCTTCATTCTTGACGGTTACCCGCGCAATCTGGCCCAGGCCGATGCGTTGGATCAACTGTTGGCAAAGATCGGTCGACCCCTGGACGTCGTGGTCAAGCTGGACGTGCCTACCGCGGTGATCGTCGGTCGCTGCGAGATTCGTTTCAAGGCTGAAGGTCGCGCTGACGACAATCCGGATACGGTGCGCAAGCGTTTGGCGATCTACGCCGAACAGACCGCTCCGGTGGCCGATTTTTATGTCCGCGCCGGCAAACTGAAGGTGGTCGATGGCGTTGGTGAGCTGGCCGAGGTCACCTCCCGGATCAAGCACGCACTCCAGCATGAATCGGTCACGGCCCACGGCTGAGCTTTCCTTGCCCTGGCGGCAAGGTTCCAACGGATTCGTTGATCATGCGCCTGCACATTCTCGGCATTTGCGGCACCTTCATGGGCGGTGTCGCTGCGTTGGCGCGCGAGCTGGGTTATCAGGTCGAAGGCTCGGACGACAACGTGTATCCACCCATGAGCACCCAGCTCGAGGCACTCGGGATCGACCTGATGCGTGGCTATCGCGCCGAATATCTGCAGGCCACGTCCGCTCGCGCAAGACCCGACCAGGTTGTCGTGGGTAATGCGCTTAGCCGCGGCAACCCGGCCGTCGAATACATGCTCGATCAGCGCCTGCGCTACATCTCTGGTCCGCAATGGCTGGGCGAGACCGTGCTGGCCGAGCGTGATGTGCTGGCGGTCGCCGGCACGCACGGCAAGACCACAACCACGAGTTTGCTGGCGCACCTGCTCGATAGCGCGGGGATGGCACCGGGGTTTCTGGTCGGCGGTGTGCCCGGCAATTTTGGGGTGTCGGCGCGTTTGGGGGAAAGGGGTCAGAGTCATGTTTCGACCGACGGTGTTGGACCAGCCCGGGACGCAGCGTCGAAAAATGACTCTGACCCCTTTCCCGCCCCGTTCGTGATTGAGGCAGATGAGTACGACACCGCGTTCTTCGACAAGCGCTCGAAGTTCGTGCACTACCACCCGCGCGTGGCGATTCTCAACAATCTCGAATATGACCACGCCGATATTTTCCCCGACGTGGCGGCGATCCAGCGTCAGTTTCATCATTTTGTGCGCACGGTTCCCGGCAATGGCCGCTTGATCGTCAACGCGGAGGACGCACGCCTGACCGAGGTGCTGGCCATGGGCTGCTGGACCCCAGTGGATACGTTCGGCATCGACCGCGGCGATTGGCGCGGCAGCTTGCTCGACGCGGATGGTTCGGCGTTTGTCGTGCACCGGCGGGGCGAGTGCGTGGGTGAGGTGCATTGGCCACTGCTGGGACGCCACAACGTCATGAACGCGTTGGCTGCGCTGGCCGCTGCTGCTGCGGCAGGTGCTGACCCGTCCACCTTGCTGCCCGCGTTTGCGAGCTTCGCGGGTACGCAACGACGCATGGAGCTGGTCGGTGAGGTGCACGGGGTTCGCGTGTACGACGATTTTGCCCATCACCCTACGGCGATCGCCACCACCCTTGCAGGGTTGCGCGCAAGCGTTGGTGGAGCGCGCATCCTGGTTGCGCTGGAGCCGCGTTCCAACTCGATGCGCCAAGGCGCCCATGCGGCCGCACTGGCACCGGCGCTGGCTGACGCGGATGCAGTGGTGTTCCTGCAGCGCCCCGAATTGCCATGGGACGCACACCGCGTCACCGATGCACTGGATGGGCGTGGCAGTACCGTGTCGACGGTAGACGAACTGCTCGCAGCGCTGCACGCGCTGGTACGAGCTGGTGACTACGTGGTGTTCATGTCCAATGGGGGCTTTGAGGATGCTCCCCGGCGCTTCACCGCCATGTTGCAACGGTGACTGGCAAGGCCGCTCGCTGCTGATGAACAGCGTCTGGAGTTTGCATCCCGCAACAAGGTGATCCGGCGAATTGGCTAGACTTCGGCCATGGCCACCCAGTCTTCACTTGTCGATATGCCACTGTTTCCGCTTGCCACCGTGTTGTTCCCGCGCGGTCAGTTGTCACTGCGGATTTTCGAGCCCCGCTATCTTGATCTGGTGCGCGAATGTGCGCTCAACAACAGTGGGTTCGGTGTGTGCCTGATCACTCGCGGCACGGAAACCGACCCGGCGGCGCTGCCTGCCGCAGTGGGTACGGTTGCGCGGATTACCGATTTTCATCGTGGTGCCGACGGTCTGCTGACCATTCTCGTCGAAGGCACGGAGCGCTTCACCGCCAAACGCTCGCGCGCCCGCCACGATGGGCTGCTGCGCGGCCACGTGGCCGTGTGGGCGACCGAGCCGCAGCAGGAGGTGCCGGTGGAATTCGCGTTGCTGCAAAGTATTGCCGAACGCCTGGTTGAGACGATGTCGCCGCAGTGGCGCAACACGCAGCGCAGCGACTACGACGATGCAAGCTGGCTCGGCTTTCGCCTGGCGGAGCTGCTGCCGCTGGACTTGGCGGAACAGCAGCATTTGCTGGAACTGGTGGATCCGTTGATGCGTCTCGCGGAGCTGCGAGACATTTTGCCGCGGTTCCACAAGCCGTGACGCAGCACCCGCAGTGCACGCCGTCGTAGACTGACCGCTTTGGCAATGGAGGATGGACCATGAGCACTCTGGCGGGGAAAACGCTGTTCATTTCCGGTGCGTCGCGCGGTATCGGATTGGCCATCGCACTGCGTGCAGCGCGTGATGGCGCGAATATCGTGATTGCAGCGAAGAGTGCCGTGGCCAATCCGAAATTGCCCGGCACCATTCACACTGCTGCCGCAGAAGTGGAAGCGGCTGGGGGCAAGGCTCTGGCGTTGCAGGTGGATATTCGCGACGAGGAGCAAGTGCGCGCGGCGGTGGCGACGGCGGTGGAACACTTTGGCGGCATCGATATTGTGGTCAACAATGCCAGTGCCATCTGGCTGGCCGGCACGGCCGAGACGCCGATGAAGCGCTTCGATTTGATGCATCAAGTCAATACGCGCGGCACGTTTCTGGTGACGCAAAGTTGCCTGCCGTATCTGCAGCAGGCGTCGAATCCGCATGTATTGATGTTGTCACCGCCGCTTAATCTCGACCCAAAATGGTTTGCGCCGCACACGGCATACACGATCGCCAAGTACGGCATGAGCCTGTGTGTGCTGGGCATGAGCGCGGAATTTGCGCCGCTGGGGATTGCCGTGAACGCGCTGTGGCCACGCACGGTGATTGCCACGGCAGCGATTGGCATGATTGACGGCGTGCAAGCGGCACACTGTCGCCGGCCGGAAATCGTCGCGGACGCCGCGTACGGCATCCTTACCCGCTCAGCACGTGAGTACACCGGACACTTTGCGATCGATGAAGATGTCTTGCGCGAAGAAGGAATCGTGGATCTCGAGCAGTACGCGGTGCAACCCGGTGCAGCGCTGCTGCCTGACTTGTTTCTGGATTGATCTTTCGCGGACGCGATACGTTGTGCGTGTAAAGGTGCGTGCTCAGCATTGACTGTTGTCGCTCCGTCACGCGCTGACTGGTCTGGCCTGTGGAGGGTCGTGATGAAGTATCTGCATAGCATGGTTCGCGTGCGCAACCTCGATGCCACGCTGCGGTTCTATTGCGCCGGCCTGGGTTTGCGCGAAGTGCGCCGGCGCGAGGTTGCCGCGGGCCGCTATACGCTGGTATTCCTGGCTGCACCCGAAAGCCCCGAGGCAGAGCTTGAGTTGACCTGGAACTGGGACGTGCCGGACGACTACGGTTCGGCACGTAATTTCGGCCATCTGGCATTTCGCGTCGACGATGTCTACGCCATCTGCGCGCACCTGCGAGAGATGGGTTACCTCATTCACCGGCCACCGCGCGATGGACACATGGCGTTCGTGCGTTCGCCGGATCAGATTTCCATCGAGCTCCTGCAAAGCGGTGATCCGTTGCCGCCCCGCGAGCCGTGGGTGTCCATGGAAAATACCGGAGTCTGGTGAACGCGCGCAGGCTGCTCAGTCGGCCGGTGTTGCCAAGGTGGCGCCGCATGCCTTGCAGAATTGTGCATCGCTGTCGTGTTCATCATGGCCACACTCCGGGCAACGCAATTTCACCCTGTGCCTGCGCATACCTGAAGCCAGTTCGGCGGTAAAAATCCCGGTGGGTACGGCAATGATGCTGTAGCCGACCAGGGAGATCAGCGCCGTCAACAGTTGCCCGACGGGCGTCTTGGGCGTGATGTCGCCGAAGCCCACCGTGGTCATCGTCACGATTGCCCAGTACATCGATTCCGGAATGGAAGTAAATCCGTTTTGCGGCCCTTCGATGACGTACATCATCGCCCCGAAGATCAGGACCAGGGTGAGGATCGTGCTGATGAAGATGAATATCTTGTGTCGCGTGCGTACCAGGGTGGACCACAAAAAATTGGCTTCGCCGACGTAGCGGGTAAGCTTGAGGATGCGGAAGATGCGCAGAATGCGCAGCGCGCGGATCACCAGCAGGTATTGACTGCCCACCAGTACCAGACTGATCCAGGTCGGCAACACGGACAGCAGGTCGACGATGCCGAAGAAGCTGCGGGCGTAGCGTGAAGGACGGTCGACTATCGCCAGGCGGACGAAATACTCGATGGTAAATACGAGCGTGAATCCCCATTCCAGCAAATAGAAGGCGTGGCTCAGGCGAGCATGCACGCTGGCGATCGAATCGAGCAGCGCCACCGCGATGCTGGCACCGATGACGAGGATCAACACGACGTCAAAACGCCTTCCGGGTGCGTCGTCGTGTCCGAAGATGATGTGAAACCAGTGCGCGCGCCATGCTGAGCCCGCTGCTGGTCCGAAATTGGTGGGTAGCGTCCGGCTGGTCTGGGTCATTGGTGAGGCCCGGTCAAGCAGCTCTTGCGGCGCGCATCGCGCCACGGGCGGCTTCGAGGGTCAGCGCAATGTCCTCGTCGGTATGCGCACTTGACATGAATCCCGCTTCAAATGCCGATGGCGCGAGGTAGACCCCACGCTCGAGCATGCCATGGAAGAAACGGTTGAACCGCGCCGCGTCGGCGGCAACGGCTTGCGCGTAAGTGGTCACTTGCTCGTGGCTGAAAAACAGTCCGAACATGCCACCGACACGGTTGGTGCTGAACGCGATGCCCTCACCGTCCGCGACCGATTGCAGGCCGTCGGTCAGCAGGCGCGTGCGTGCTGCCAGTCGGTCATGAAACCCCGGTGCCTGGATCAGTTCGAGCATCGCCAGGCCAGCGGCCATTGCCACCGGGTTGCCGCTCAACGTGCCGGCCTGGTAAACCGGACCGGACGGTGCGATCTGCTGCATCAGGTCGCGTCGGCCTCCATAGGCGCCCACGGGCATGCCACCACCGATGACCTTGCCAAACGTGCTCAGGTCAGGAGTCACGCCGTAGAGCGCTTGTGCGCCGCCAAGCGCGACCCGGAATCCGGTCATTACTTCATCGAAGATCAACAGCGTGCCGTACTGCGTGCACAGGTCGCGGAGCGCCTGCAGAAAGCCATCCAGCGGCGGGATGCAGTTCATGTTGCCCGCAACTGGTTCGATGATGAGCGCGGCGATCTCGTCGCCTTGCGCCGCGAACAACGTGTTTGCCGCGGCGATATCGTTGTACGGCAGCGTCAAGGTGAGATCTGCCAGGACCTTGGGCACTCCGGGCGACGTGGGCACGCCAAAGGTAAGCGCACCGGACCCGGCTTTCACCAGAAAACTGTCCGCGTGGCCGTGGTAGCAACCTTCGAACTTGACGATCTTGCTGCGTCCGGTAGCGCCGCGCGCCAGACGGATGGCAGACATCGTCGCTTCGGTTCCGGAGTTGACCATGCGCAGCATCTGCATCGATGGCACCAGCCGGGAGATGGTTTCCGCCATCACCACTTCCGCAGCGCAGGGTGTGCCAAAGGACAGGCCGTTACGTACCGCGCGCTGCACGGCCTCGCGTACTGCCGGGTGATTGTGCCCTGCGATCATGGGCCCCCATGACCCGACGTAATCGATGTAGCGCTTGCCTTCCCCATCGAACAGGTAGGCGCCATCGGCGCGTGCGGTGAAAAATGGTTCGCCGCCTACCGCCTTGAACGCACGCACCGGGGAGTTCACCCCGCCGGGCAAAAGCGCTCGTGCGCGTTGAAACAGCTCATAGTTGCTCGTCATGTGTTGCGTTCCGAAGTGGCTACGGGAAGCGGGATGCGGCCGTGCATTGTGGAACTTGCGCTTGCACGTAGCCACCGGTCGGGCGCGTGACGGCGTCATCGGGCAATGAGACCAGCCATTCGCACGATTTTTGCAAAGTTTGCGCGTGCATCCACCGGCCGAGCTTTCGCGTTGTCGCCGAAGTTGCGAGAATGGGAACATTGTCGCGTGCCAAGAATTCGAGAAATGACCCAAAGCTCCCCCGCAACCGAACCGTGGCACAAGTGGATGTGTGTCGTCTGTGGTTACATTTACGATGAAGCGATCGGCGTGCCGGAGGAGGGCGTGCCCGCTGGCACGCGCTGGTCGGATGTTCCCGAAGCGTGGACGTGTCCCGATTGCGGCGCGACCAAAGATGATTTCGAGATGATCGAGATCGATTGAACATGCAAAGCTGCCGCCGCCTTGCCGGGAGGCGTTCGCGAGCGGCCACGGCTATGGCCGTGTGTGTCATCGCGATCACCGAGCGTGGGCGGATCGAAACAGGTTGACCCTGCCGCGCGGTCTGACGACGAGCTCAGCGGCGGCCAGGACAAGGAGTGCCGTTCCCTGTGCGTCTTGTGCCGAGAGGTGGCGCAGCGCAAGGTGCACGATGTGCTTCTGACTCGTCACTGCACCGTGCCAATGGCGCCATTGATGGTCAGTTCGTCTCCAGGCTGCACCCCGATACGCCGCGCCGTGCCGGCTGCCAGCTCCAGCACATAGCGCGCCGCCCCACTGCTGGGGTAGACCGGGCACGGATCAGCAGTACACGGTGGCACGTCAGGTTGTACCGACACCAGTTTCCGCATGTCGTCGAAGTACAGAATGTCGAGCGCAATGAGGGTGTTCTTCATCCAGAACGCGCGCGGCGCGGAGCTGGCAAATACGAACAACATGCCGTCATCTGCGGCCAGAGTGGGGCGTGCCATCAGTCCGTGTTCGCGTGCGGGCGCGTTCGTGGCAAGTTCGATGGAGAAGTGGTGTCCACGAAGTTCCACGGATGCGCTGGTAGGGACGTTCGGCGCGGCCCAGGCCCCGCCGGTGAAGGCAAGAAACAGCCAGAGACACCGGCGATTCATGGCAGGACTCCCGTCAGATCGAGGCGACTTGCAAGTGTACGCGAGGTGGCTTGCGGCTTGTCGTCGTAAGTCGTGATGAGCTCTTCACATCCTTCGTATTCCGCGCTATGATGCTCGCCCCCCACGAACGTTGCTCTTGCTCGCGTCGTCACCCTCCCTCCGCAAACTCATGGTTGATGGAGTGTTGACGAGTCGTTAAAGCGATGTAGAATGGGCGGCTCACTCAGGGCGAAACGCACTGGGATGCGACCGGGCAACCGGTGGCAGGCGAACGATCTTT
>CAJDVT010000011.1_pt1 | contig 94875 bp, 77 predicted proteins | sample 7391411 | NCBI WGS metagenome assembly CAJDVT01 (sample SAMEA7055698, study PRJEB34461) | soil metagenome | biome: terrestrial ecosystem; feature: Peninsula; material: soil | place: Antarctica | collected 2016 | reverse complement strand
CTGGACAGGGTGGTTCCAATTGCAACTGGTACAACGGTGCCGTGCAAGCGTATGACGCGATCTCCCAAGCGATCACCACCACGATCGGGGCTACCTACAACATCAGCTTCTGGGCGTTCGACAACAGTGGCTCCAGGGCCAACTGGTCGGCACTCAGCACCAACGGCGATGTGACCGACACTGGCGGCAACGGAATCAACATGACCGTCTATGCGGGTGCCATACCGCCGCCGATCAATGCCCCGGAGCCTGCGGAACTCGGCATGTTTGCGTTCGGTGTGCTGCTTATCGGCCTGGTCGCCGAGCGGCGTCGGCGTTTGGGTTGAAGCTTATGCCACACCGGAAACGTGGCCGAGCCACTACGCGATGTAGGGTCGGGTAGTTTCCGGGAAACACGTGGTCAGGTGCATTTGCTCGGGTTTCGCAAATGCACCTGACCGCGTTTCAGCTCCAACAATCTGTTGTGCCTGGGCTGCTGCTGCTTCATCGCCAACGGTCACTCGAGGGGTGCCGTGGCCGATGTGAATTTCTGGAAGGCACCGACGTCGGACGAGCATGACAAAGTCAAGCCACGCTGTTGCTGGTGGCAGAAAGCGGCCAGTTGGTTGCTCCATCCGGCAGCCGTGGGTCCTGGCGCGCAGCCACGTCGACTGGCCAACTGACCACGCGCTCCTTCTCGGTGTTGTATCTGGAGTTGTTCAACGACCGGGTTGTTCAACGACGGTGATCCGTGGCGCGCCCGTATTTTGTGGCAGTTGAGCGACTTGCTGGCGCGCAATGCGCCACGCAGGTGACGCGCTTTGGGCAATAATCGCAGCTCGACTCCGGAGAGCTCCATGCCCCGCCGATCCACGCTGTCCTGCCCGCGCGACTTCTTGTGGCGAGTGCTGACGGTACTTCTGCTGTGCGCGCTGGTCGCCGCTTGCAGCCGTGGCCGCGAGGGCGACAAGCCGGCGCTGCAAGGTGCGTCGGCAAGCAGCGCTGCGGCGCCGGATACTGCGGGGGACAAGGCCTTCGCGCTGGTCGCCGCCGGTGCCGATTCGCGTGACACGCGCACCGAGCTGGTATTGCAGTTCAATCGCCCGCTGGTTTCGGCGCAAACGTTTGATGACTTGATTGCGGTGACTGGCGCGCAAGGTGAGGTGGTCAGCCTCGGGCACGCGGTCAAGCGCGATGTGTATTCCGGCAATCTGCCGCCGGCCGTGGCATTTGCCTCGCACGGCAGCGTGTTGCCGGCGCGCGGCACCCGCGGCTTGCCGCTGGTCTCGGTGAACGTACACGACGCGGACGTGGAGTTCTTCCGCGTGCACGATGATGCATTGTCAGATCTCTTTTGTGCCTATCCACGCAACGGTCAGCGCAACAATTACGAACTTGATCACGAGAAGCGTTATTACAACACTTGTGGCCCGCGGGCGTCTGCGGCTGGCGAGGATGGCAAACGCATTGCGCGGCCACTGACCGAGATTGCCGATTCGGTGTATGCCAACCATTACACGCTCGGTGGTGCGGCCAACGAGCGTACCGTGACTTACCTGCCAGTGCAGAACATCACGCAACTCGCGCAGGCCGGTGTCTACGTTGCCGTGGTCAAGGCTGGCGGGACGTTCAAGGGCAACTACGACACCGCAACATTTTTCGTCAGTGACTTGGGGCTGCATCTGCGCGTGTATCGCGACAACGTGCTGCTGCATGTGGCGTCGCTGCGCGATGGCTCGCCGGTGAGTGGGGTGAGCATCGACATTCGTGACGCCGCCGGTCGCAGCAAACTCAAGGCCAGCACTGATGCCAGTGGCAACGCGCTGATGGCGTACAAGATGCAGGCGGAGGATGTGCTGGTCGCGCGACGCGCCAAGGATGTGTCCGTACTGCCGTTCAACCGCCCGGCGCTGGACGTATCCAATTTTGATATCAGCGGTCGTCGTCAGGCGCCATTCGAGGTATATGCGTGGTCCGGACGCGATCTGTATCGCCCCGGTGAGACGCTGCGTGCGTCAGCCTTGCTGCGCGATGACGACGGCAAGGCAATGAAGGCGCAGTCCATGTTTGTGCGCGTCAAGCAGCCCGATGGCCGAGCCCTGGCCGAGCGGCGCATCGAGCCGCAAAAGCTGAATTATTTCGAGTTCAGCCAGGTCATTCCAGCCGACGCGCCAACCGGTTTGTGGCAGCTCGAGTTTCGCCTGGACCCGGCCAGCAAGGACAGCGTGCAGGCGTTCCCGTTTCACGTTGAGGAGTTTCTGCCCGAGCGGCTGAAGGTGGAGATCTCCAGCCCGCAGCAGCAGCTCGCGCCGGGGCAACCACTGAAAATGCAAGTGGCTTCCAGTTATCTGTACGGCGCGCCGGCGGCCGGCAACCGTTTCACTGCGAAGTTGCTGCTTGCGCCGCAGGTGCACCCGGTCGCCAAACTGCCTGATACATTCTTTGGCAATCCGCTGGTGGATCTGCCAAAGAGCGCGGACGACGTGCTTGACGCCAAGCTCGATGCGCGCGGTACTCTGCAGCGGGACGTGGCGCTTCCAGAGGACGTCAAGCCCACCGCGCCGCTGGCGGTGACGCTGTCCGGGAGTGTGTATGAAAGCGGCGGTCGCGCGGTCACGCGGCTACTCAAGCGCACGTATTGGCCAGCCGCGGAGCTGGTGGGTGTGCGCCCGTTGTTTGATCCCAAACAAGGTGCCGCAAGCGAGGCGCCAGCCGGCTTTGAAATCCTGCGGGCGAATGCAGCGGGCCAGTTGCTGGCGGGCCAGCATCTGCAGGTTCGCCTGCACCGAGAGTTGCGCGATTTCTACTGGTTGTACGAACGTGATGATGGCTGGAAGTCCAATGCCAATCAGCGTCTGCAACTGATCGAGGAAAAGGACGTGGACGTCGCCGCCGGCAGCGTGGCGCGCGTGGAGTTTCCCGTGCAGTGGGGCAGCTACCGGGTCGAGGTCTACGATCCGGCGACCAAGCTGACCACGGTGTTTCCGTTCTTTGCCGGGTATAGCTGGGAGGACGAAAACCTCGGCAAGGAGGCACGCCCGGACAAGGTCAAGCTGGCGCTGGACAAGGCGCGCTATCGAGTCGGTGACACGCTGAAAGTCACCGTGACCCCGCCGCACGTGGGTCCGGGTGTGTTGCTGGTCGAATCCGATCACTTGCTGTACGCCAAGGACATCGATGCCAAAGCGGGCGCAACGTTTTCCATCCCGGTCACTGCCGATTGGCAGCGCCACGATGTCTACGTGACGGCGCTCGTGTTTCGTGGTGGTCAGGCGATTGAGCACACCACGCCGGCGCGGGCGATGGGTATCGCGCATGTGGCGATCGAGCGCAACGATCGGCGCATCCCGCTCAAGCTCACGGCGCCGTCGATGATGCGTCCGGGTAATCCACTGGACGTCAACGTGCAGGCCGGCGATCTGGCTGGCAAGCAGGCGTTTGTCACGCTGTCCGCAGTCGATCAGGGCGTCCTCAACATCACCGATTACGCCGTGCCGGACGCGTGGGCATGGATGTTTGCGCAGCGGGCGCTGGGTGTGGATGCCTTCGATCTTTACAGCCGCATCATCGAGGCCATGGACGGTGTCGTTGGCAAGTTGCGCTACGGCGGCGACATGAGCGGTACGGCGCTGCCCAAGGCCGCACGACTCAATCCGCGGGTGGCAATTGTCGATCTGTTTGCCGGCCCCGTAGCATTTGATGCGCACGGCAACGCCAAGTTGCATGTCGACGTACCGGACTTCAATGGCAGTTTGCGCCTCGCTGCATTGGCGTGGACCGATCAGCGTTTTGGCAATGCCGACAGCTCGATCACCGTGCGCGCACCACTGGTGGTGGAACCGAGCACACCGCGCGTCATGGCTGCCGGTGACAAGGCAGTGATCAGCGTGGATCTGAAGAATCTCTCAGGCAAGGATGGTGTTGCCAAAGTTGCCGTCACCGGCAACAGCATCATCAGCATTGCCGACGCAACGCGCAGCGTGCCGCTGAAGGATGGCGCGGGCAGCGTGCTCAACCTGCCGGTCACCGCTGGTGCCGGTGCGGCAGTGGCAACGGTGGACATTCACGCCGAGCTCAACGACTACAGCGTCGACCGCCACTTTGAATTTGCGGTGCGCCCGGCGTGGCCGCAGACGACAAGCACCACGCCCATGGCGCTGGAAGGTGGCAAGGCCGTACATCTGAAGGCATCAGCATTGGCTGGCCTGGTGCCGGCAACCGTACGGGCGCAATTGACGCTGAGTACGCTGCCGCCACTGCCCTATGCATCGGCTCTCCGCGGCATTCTCAAGTATGCGTATGGCTGCATCGAGCAGACCGTCAGCAAGGGTTATGCGGCGCTGATCCTGGACGGCCAGACGGCCAGGGCGCTTGGTGCGCCGGTCATGACCGATGCCGCGCGCAGAGGTGCCGTGGAGGGTGCGCTGGGTCGCATCGCCTCGTTCCAGACCAGCAACGGCCACTTCAGTTTCTGGGGCGGCACCAGTCCGATCGAGACGTTCATGACGCCGTATGTCGTCGACTTCATGCTGGACGCGCGCGACGGTGGCTTTGTCGTGCCACAGGACGTGTTGCAAAAATCCCTGCAGCGCCTGAGTGATGACCTGCTTGCCGGCGGCCATCGCTATTACAGCTACGAGCATGCCGACCACATGCGCCTTGCCGACGAGGCGTATTCCGGGTTTGTCCTGGCACGCGTCAACCGTGCTCCGTTGGGGACGTTGCGCGCACTGTTCGACAACGATCGCGACAAGCTGGCGGGCCCGTTGCCGTTGGCGCATTTCGCGGTCGCGTTCAAGCTGATGGGCGACAACGACCGCGCGCAGAAGGCCATGGCCGAAGCGTTTGCGTGGAACAAGGAACGTCCGTGGTACGTCGGCGACTATGGTTCGGACCTGCGCGATCTGGCGCTGATGGTCGCCCTGGCGCACACCTATGACATGGCCAAACCCGAGTACGACGCCAAATTGGTGGACTGGGCGCGCAACGCGACGGCACATGTGCGCCAGCGCCAGCAAACCGACAAGGACTATCGCTGGTCGTGGTCGTACTTGAGCACACAGGAGCAGGCCGCGATTGCCCGCGTGGCGCGCGCTTTCGATGCGCAGGCTCAGGCACCGCTGGCCGCCGCCATCACCGTCAACGGCAAGACCGAGCAAGCACCCGACCGGCGCATGTGGACGCGCGACGTCACGCCAGCCGAGCTTGCCGCGGGCATCACGGTGCAACCCACCAGCGACGCGACCATCTTTGCCACGCTCGATGTGACCGGTATCCCACAGCAGGCCCCGGCTGCCGACGGCAGCCAGATTGACGTGCGCCGCAGCTACTTCACTACCGACGGCAAGCCGTGGACCGGCGATACCCTGAAAGAGGGCGACACGCTGATCGTCGAACTGACGATGGAAGCGCGCATGGATATCCCCAATGCGCTGGCGACCGATCTGCTGCCCGGTGGTCTGGAGGTGGAAAACCTGAATCTGGGCGGCGGCAGGAACTGGTCCGGCGTCGTCATCGATGGTATCGACATGGAGCAACACGCTTCCGCCGCAGATATCGTGCACGAGGAGTATCGCGATGATCGCTACGCCGCCGCGTTGAATCTGCAGCGGGGCCGTCCCGCCCACGTGTTCTACATCGTGCGCGCCGTCACGCCCGGCACCTACACCGTGCCGCCGCCGCTGGTGGAAGACATGTATCGCCCGGCCGTGCGCGGTATCGGCAAGGTCGAGCCGACACAAATCACCGTGGTCGAGCCATAGCCGCCGTTGCACCCGCAGGCAGTGCATTGGCAGGCGCTTGCGACGGCTTGCATAGGGTGAGCAATGCGCGCTGCCTGGTGTGGTGGGTTGGAATGAGTCAGCGCGCACATCGCGCCGGTTTGGTCGTTGTGGTGCGCGGCAAGCAGTGGACGTCCTGCGATGTCGCGTATCTCCGTCGGGCATCCATGCCGATCCACCTGCGCGCATGATCGTGACTGCACGCGCCACACCAGACCTTCCTCCACAGCGCTCCCGTGGGCTTCGCTGGTTGTGCGCCGCGTTGCTCACGATCGCTGCCCTGCTGTTGCTTGCGTTCGTCCTGGACCGCGTGTTTCCGCTGCACTTGCCGGCACCGGATACCGGCAGCACGGTGGTACTGGCGCGGGACGGCACACCGCTGCGCGCATTTGCCGACAGCGATGGCGTATGGCGTTATCCAACGACCGCCAGCCAGGTTTCGCCGCTGTATCTGCAGGCCTTGCTGAACTATGAAGACCGCTGGTTCTATCGCCATCCGGGCGTCAATCCCTGGGCGCTCGCACGCGGGCTGGTCGGTGGCTTGCGGCACGGACACATCGTGTCTGGCGGCTCGACGCTGACCATGCAGGTGGCGCGAATCATTCACCCGATCCCGCATACCGTGCTGGGCAAGTGGCGGCAGATTTTCCGCGCGTTGCAGTTGGAGGCGCATCTGAGCAAGGCGCAGATTCTCGATCTGTATCTGAACCACGCGCCGTTCGGCGGGCCGATTGAGGGCGTGGAAGCGGCGTCCTGGGCGTATCTGGGCAAACCGGCCAGTCAGTTGTCGCGCGCCGAGGCCGCGCTGCTCACTGTGCTGCCGCAGGCACCGAGTCGCTGGCGTCCGGATCGCCATGCCGGGGCGGCGCGCGCGGCGCGGGACAAGGTGCTTCGGCGCATGCGTGATCTGGGCGTGTGGAGCCCCAAGCAAATCAGCGATGCAGCGCTCGAACCCGTCGTCGCGCGGTCGTTGCGCTCTCCGCTTTCCGCCGCGCTGCTGGCCGAGCGCTTGCATCAGCAGCAACCGCGGGCGCGGCGCATCACCACCACCATCGACGCCAACCTGCAGCGAGCGGTGGAAGAACGCGTGGGTGGATATATGGCGCGCTTGCCGCCGCACACCTCGGCGGCAGTGTTGGTGGTCGACAACGCCACGCTGGAGTCGCGCGTGTATGTCGGCACTGCCGAGTTTGCCGACGTGCAGCGGCTCGGTCACGTGGACATGGTGCGGGCGCGGCGCTCCCCCGGCTCGACGCTCAAGCCGTTTCTGTATGGCCTCGCGCTGGACGATGGTTTGCTCACCTCGCAGAGCCTGCTGGTTGACGCGCCGCAGGCTTTCGGCGGCTATCAGCCGGGCAATTTCGACGAGGCGTTCAGCGGCCCGGTCAGCGTGACCGAGGCGTTGCAGCGTTCGCTCAATGTGCCAGCGGTGGATGTGCTGGACCGGGTGGGCGCCAAGCGCTTTGTGGCGCGACTGGAGAATGGTGGGATCGATTTGGGCCTGCCCAGTGGCGCGCAGCCGAACCTGTCGGTCATTCTCGGCGGCACCGCGACCACGCTGGAAAACCTGGTCGGCGGTTACACCGCGTTGGCCAACGCTGGCATCGCCGGCACGCCGCGCTACACGCGGGCCCAGCCAGCGCGACCACGACGCTTGTTGTCGCCGGGTGCGGCTTGGATCATCCGCGACATATTGGCCAGCAATCCGGCTGATGTCGAAGGCGCCCCGCTGGCTGGCGCCATCAATCGGCATGGCGCGCTGGCTTGGAAGACCGGTACCAGTTACGGCTATCGCGATGCGTGGTCCATTGGTGTCATCGACCGCTGGACCGTCGGCGTGTGGATCGGCCGTCCGGATGGCACCCCAGCGCCCGGGCAGTACGGCGCGGTGACGGCCCTCCCGTTGCTGTTCCACATCGTCGACATGCTGCCGCAGCAGGGCGGGAATCCATCGCGCCGGCCAACCAGCGTGAGCCGCCGGGATATCTGCTGGCCACTTGGTGGCGCCGTGGAGAACACTCCGGCCAAGCTGTGCCGCGAGCGTCACAGTGCGTGGGTGCTGGATGACGCGCTGCCACCGACGTTTGCCGAACGCGATCTTGGTGCGTGGACTTCCGGCTTGCTGACGCTGCGCGTCAACGCGCGCGGCGAACGCCTGAGCGGTGCCTGTCACGCGCCCGACGAGCGCAGCGTGGCCATCGCGCGCTGGCCGGCACTGGCCACGCCGTGGTTGAGCGTGGCGGATCGCCGCGAAGCCACCTTGCCGCCACTGGCGCCCGGTTGCGCTGCCGATTCGCTCGATACCGCCAGCCCGATCCGTATCGCCGGCCTGAACACCGGTGTCACCTTGCGCCGCGCCCCGAACAGCGCCCAGCCACTGCGCGTAACCCTCAACGCGCTGGGCGCGCACGGGGAAGTGCAATGGCTGCTCAATGGGCGCCTGCAAGGGAGCACCACCGCCGCCGCCCCGATCCTGCTCATCCTGCCGCAAACCGGCGCCTACCGCGTCACTGCGCTTGCCGCCGATGGCGCGTTTGCCACGATTTCCTTGCACGTCGCGGGTTGATGTAGAGCTCGCGCACGCAACGCAACGCCGTGCCTGATGCCAACGCGCGGGCGTGGGAACCGTGCAGTTGGTGACTGGCACGTAAAGGTTGTGCGCTCGTGCGGTCGCAAAGCCACATGCGCATGGCGGATCACGCAACGCGGTTGGACATCCCACCGTGAGTCATTGGCGGCGACCGTTTCTGGCGGCGGACCGATGGACCGCGGCTGGCTGCTTTGCGTTGATTGGGTAGAACACCGTCATGCTTTGCGCCCTTGGCTATGGCCGCCCGGGTTACCAGAACCATTTCGATTCTGGCAGCGATCCTTCTTCGGTAAATCTCAAATTACCGAACCTGTAGCGGATGCGCGGGTGACGCACTGCCTCACGCGCTGCCGAGGCTGATCAACAACGCAAGCACCATGGCGAGTGAGATCAGCACGCTGTAACAGAGGCCGATAGAGATATATTTGACTGCGGTCATCCACCAGCCTTGCCGGTACACCCGCTTTTGCATCAGGAGTGGATACACCGGCACCCAGACCCACGCTGCAGCGTGTACCAGCCGCAACGGGACGTCGAGCCATATGGCGTGCGCAGCAACCCAATTGCGCAAGACGTCCACTCCGACCAGCACGAGCAGCGACAGCATGAGGAAGGCGTGACTGTGCATGGCCACAATCAGGTGCTCCATGTACAGCCGCTTCTTGAACAGGTAGAAGACCTTCAGCAGCAGCGCGAACACCGGCAACAACAGGAACAGTACCTGTGGAGCCACTGCGAACACACCAACGGCGAGCCGCTGCGCTGCGGCTTGTTGCTCGGTGACGACACCGGAAGTCACATGATGAAGATTGGCGCGGGCATTCTCGATCGAGTCGTTGAGCCAGTCGTTGGCAAACGTCGGAAACCAGGTCGCATGCAGCGGCTTGGTCAGGCGATTCCACACGACCGCGTCGTTGACCTTGATGTCGCCGTTGGCGAAGTGGGTGTCCTGTGCATCGGCGACCGGCGCCTTGGCGATCTCACTGGAAGCAGTCGGCGAGGGCTGAAAGTGTGCAATCTGGCCGTAGCCGGTGCGAAGAACCAGCTGGATCGCGAAAAACGCGATGATCGCCAGGAAGAACACCAGCCGAAACGGGGTCACATAGCGTGCGCGTTTGTCGGCAAAATAATCCAGGGTAAGTTTGCCGGGGCGCAGATACAGCGGCAGCAAAGTATGTACGACCCGCGTATCGATGTTGAACACGCTGTCCAGCACGTCGCCGAGCACGCTGCCGAAGTGGCGCACCAACCCTTGCGCCGGCTGCCCGCACGCGTAGCAGTACTTGCCCTGCAAGGGAGCTCCGCAGTTGCCGCAAACCGGAGGCGGTAGCAGCGGCGGTTCGCGAATCGCTTCCATGGGGCGCGTTTTCCCATTTGGATCGTCGGCGGGGGCAAGCGCGATTCTACCTACTCGCCGGGCCAGACGGACCATGCCACTCGCTTCCCCTGCTATTGCCAACGATGATGGTCGGAAACACCAAAGCCGAAGCTATTGCACCACTGGGGTCAGGGAACACCGAAGTTGTTGCCCGTGATCAGGCTCTTGCTTGCGACCGCGTACAGCGGACACGCTGGGCCAGGACAACGGGTTGCGGCAACCCCGCTGCTGACGCACTCACCGTGCGCGGCTGGTTCGAGTGATCAAGCGCACTCGTATTCGCGGATAGGCGATGCGTCGCCGGCCGTTGGCCTCTTGCCGAGCCGCCTTCATCCGGGTTCGATGTACCCCGGTCTCCGGACGTCCGTGAACGTCTGGCCATGCCGCCCAAACCACGTGGGGTCGCGTAGACGGCGATGGCGCGACGGAATGGTGGGCCCACCAGGACTTGAACCTGGAACCAACGGATTATGAGTCCGCTGCTCTAACCAATTGAGCTATAGGCCCTTGCGGGACGGGCAGTTTAGCGTAGCCGGCCGCGGCGCACAGGGCGACCTGCGAAAGTCGTCACGGCTGCGCAAGCTGGTGTCGGACGCGCACGGTGTCACGGTCGCGAGCGCCAGCGCTGGCGGGAGCGATCAAGTGCGCGCTGCTTCGACAGCCGGGTCCGGCGCCAGCGTGGCTGGAGACCGCACGACCAGGATGTCGCTGGGGACGCTTTGCACGATCCGGCGGGCGTTGCCGCCAATCAGCATGTGGAAGGTGATGCCGCGACGGAATGCACCGATGACGCACAGCCCGACGTCGTGTTGCAGCGCATAGCGGCGCAGCATGGTTTCCGGATGGCCATGCTCAACCAGCAGCTGCATTCGCTGTTTCACGGCTTCAGGCAACTCGCTGTGGGCGACGAAGGCTTGGATCGTGGAGCGTTCCATTTTGCTGAATTCTTCGCGGAATTGCGGCTCCAGCCAGATTCGGTGGTGAAGTCGGTGCCAACCAGGACGTGCTGATAAATCCCGTGCGGACGCTGCTTGACGATGAGTACGGAGACAGGTGACCTGCGCACCAAATATTCGACGGTGCTGCCAAGCACGAGCTGGCGCAGCGTGTCGCGCGCGTCACCCACCACGATCAGATCGCAACCTGCACGAGTGGCTGCGGCGAGGATCACTTCGCCCGGTGTGCCGTCCTGCACGTGGATATCCAGATCGGCCACAGGCTCACGCAGGTCGTTCTCAATACGCTGGCGGATCATTTGCTCGAAATCCACCGCGGGCGGCGGGTCGTCGAACAACCATGAATCGGCGGTATCGCGCGTCGAGGCGTGCACCACCAGCAACGGCACCTGCCACTGACGGGCGAGCTGCGTGGCGCGATCGAGTGCACGATCGCATCGGGCGCTGAGGTCGGTTGCCAGCAGGATTCTGCGTGGTGGGGTGAAGGTTGAACCGGATTCGGGCATGCCTGATCACTCCGCTGGGCGTTGTGTGCTGCGACGGGTCAGCATGAAGATCGCACAATCGCCGGCCAACCGCGACCGTTCCCCGGGTGCCGTGGCGTGCCATACGCCGCTGGTCGGCGTGTCGCGATCGTGAGTGGCGGGTGGCGTTGGGCATGCACGCTGGTTCCCGGGCCACGTATCTGACACGGCGTCCACCGCGTCACGGCGTGGTTGCCGCGTTCCGCACATCGGCATCGCGCGGCCCGAATGCACCCGCCCGGCAGCCGCTCACTGCGTCTCGACGTTGCCGACCTGCGCGGTGCGTGCGACAGTCCGCCTCGCTGGCGGCGCGAGTCGAGCAGGGTCGCGTGCCCTGCGATCATTCCGGGCCTGGGCTGGCGAAGGTGCCGTGCTTCCATCGAGCTGATGATTGATGCCTGACAAGCTGGTCCCAAGCGTGATTCTCTGGCTGCCGTTCGTGGCCAGCATCATCGTGTTGCTGTGGGGTGCGCGGGACCGTCGTGTTGCGCTGTGGCTGATGCTCGGCACGGCACTGCTCGGCCTGCTGCTGACGTTGGGGTTGTACCCGGCCGTTTCCGAGCATGGGGTACTGCGCCACGTGCTCCGGTGGGCGCCGAGCCTGGGCCTGGACTTCATCGTTCGCGTGGATGGCCTGAGCTGGCTGTTCATGCTGCTGATTGGCGGCATCGGATTGCTGGTGGGCGTGTACACGCGTTACTACATGCCCGCGGATGATCCGCTGTCGCGCTTTTTCGCCCTGCTGCTCGCGTTCATGGGCTCGATGCTGGGCATCGTGATGTCCGGCAACGTGATCCAGTTGGTGTTCTTCTGGGAGCTCACCAGCCTGTTCTCGTTTCTGTTGATCGGTTACTGGAACCACGGCGCTTCGGCGCGGGACGGCGCGCGGGTGGCCTTGATCGTCACCTCCGGCGGCGGGCTGTGCCTGTTTGCCGGGGTGTTGCTGCTCGGGCACATCGTCGGCAGCTATGACCTGGACGTCATCCTTGCCGCCGGCGAGCGCATTCGCGCGCATGCACTTTACACGCCGACGCTGATCCTGATCCTGCTCGGCGCGCTGACCAAGAGCGCGCAGTTCCCGTTCCACTTCTGGCTGCCGCAGGCGATGTCGGCGCCGACGCCGGTGTCCGCTTACCTGCACTCGGCGACAATGGTGAAGGCCGGGGTGTTCCTGCTGGTGCGTTTCTGGCCGGTACTGGCCGGCACCGAGACATGGTTCTGGATCGTTGGCGGGGTGGGACTGACGACGCTGGTGCTGGGCGCCTACGCGGCGATGTTCCAACAGGACCTGAAAGGCCTGCTGGCGTATTCCACCATCAGCCATCTGGGGCTGATCACCATGCTGGTGGGGTTGGGCAGCGCACTTGGGGTCGTGGCGGCAATTTTCCACATCGTCAACCACGCCACCTTCAAGGCCTCGTTGTTCATGGCGGCTGGCGCCGTTGATCATGAGACCGGCACGCGCGACATGCGTCGGCTTGGCGGTCTGTGGCGGGTCATGCCGGTTACCGCGACGTTGGCGCTGATTGCTGGCGCGGCAATGGCGGGCGTGCCGTTGCTCAACGGCTTCCTGTCCAAGGAAATGTTCTTTGCCGAAACGCTCACCACACATCGTGGGCCGCTGCCCGACGCAATACCGGTGCTGTTGGCGATCGCGGCCAGCGCGTTTGGCGTCGTTTACTCGCTGCGCTTCGTGCATGGCGTCTTTTTCGGCCGCACACGGGGTCCGCTACCGCGTGAACCGCACGAACCGCCACACTGGATGCGGGTGCCGATTGGTCTGCTGGCGCTGGCTTGCCTGCTTGTCGGCATTTTCCCGCAACGGAGTATTGGCGCCGCGTTGCACTTGGCGGCAAGTTCGGTGCTTGGCGCCCAGCTCCCGCAATACAGCCTGGTCATCTGGCACGGATTCACCACGCCGTTGGTGATGAGCGTGATTGCGTTCAGTGCCGGGTGCCTGCTGTACGTCGGCTTGCGCCGCCAGTTCCTGCGCGCTGACCGCACGCCGCTGATCGGACGGGTCAGTGGCATGCAGCTGTTCGAGCGGGCACTGGCGGTAGTGACTACCGAGCTGCCGCACTGGTTGTTGCGTTGGTTTCCCAGCCGGCGGTTGCAACCGCAACTGTTGTTCATCGTGCTGAGCGCACTGCTGGCTGGCGCTGTGGCTGCTGCCAGCGGCTGGGCGGCGATGGCGCCGGACTGGTCCAACATCGACCCGGCGTTTGCATTGCTGTGGTTGCTGGGTGTGACCTGCGCATTGGCAGCGGCCGCACTGGCCAAGTTCCATCGACTGGCGGCGCTGGTGTTGACGGGCGGTGCCGGGCTGGTGTCGTGCATCAGTTTCGTGTGGCTGTCGGCGCCGGACCTGGCAGCCACTCAATTGCTGGTGGAGGTAGTCACCACGATCCTGATCCTGCTGGGTCTGCGCTGGTTGCCAAAGCGCATCAAAGGCGTGTCGGCGGATGGCCCGTGGACGCGGCTGAAGCGCTATCGCGACGCCCTGATCGCCGCGCTCGCCGGCGCTGGCGTGGCCAGCCTCGCGTATGCGGCGATGATGCATCCGGTGGCGGACTCCATCTCGCGATTTTTCCTGGAGCATGCTTACACGCAGGGCGGTGGGCGCAACGTGGTGAACGTGATCCTGGTGGATTTCCGCGGTTTCGACACGCTGGGCGAAATCAGCGTGCTGGCGATCGTGGCCTTGTCCGTATTTGCCTTGCTGCGCCGCTTTCGTCCCGCCGCGGAAAGCGTCAACGCGCCCGAACGCCAGCGTCGATCCGCGCTGGATGCGGCCGGACCTGAACGCGAAGTTGATCAGTCGCTGACCGATTACCTGCTCATACCCGGGTTGATCATCCAGCTGATGTTTCCGGTGATCCTGCTGTTCGGCATCCACCTGTTCCTGCGTGGGCACGACCTGCCCGGCGGTGGCTTTGCGGCCGGTATTACCGTGTCAGTGGCGTTGATCCTGCTGTACATGGCGCGCGGCGCGCGCTGGGTGGAAGCGCATCTGCGCGTGTTGCCAGTGCGCTGGATCGGCGTGGGCCTGTTGTTGGCTGTGGGCACCGGGCTGGGCTCGATGCTGTTCGGGTCGCCGTTCCTGACATCGCATTTCCAGCATGTTGCGCTGCCTTTGCTGGGGCAGTTGCCGTTGGCATCAGCGGTGGCGTTCGACCTGGGCGTGTTTTGCGTAGTGGTTGGGGGCACGACGCTGATGTTGATTGCGTTGGCGCATCAGTCGCTGCGCCGCCCGCGGGTCGACGCGGTGCCGGCCGAAAGCGGGGGTGCGCGCTGATGGAGCTGGTGCTGGCCATTGCCATTGGGGTCCTGGTCGCATCCGGCGTGTGGCTGCTGCTGCGCCCGCGCACGTTTCAGGTGATCATCGGCCTGACGCTGATTTCCTACGCGGTCAACCTGTTCATCTTTTCCATGGGCGGCCTGCGTACCGGCGCCGATCCGGTACTGCGCAACCTGACTGATCCATTGAGCGCGTATACCGACCCGTTGCCGCAGGCGCTGGTGTTGACCGCCATCGTCATCGGCTTTGCCACCACCGCGTTGTTTCTGGTGGTGCTGCTGACTTCCCGGGGGCTGACCGGCAACGACCACGTCGACGGCGAGGACGGCACACCGTGAGCCCGCAGTGGATCATCGCCCCGATCGTGTTGCCGCTGATCGTGGCCGCACTGCAATTGCTGGTGGGCGAGCGGCGTCGGGGTGTCGTCGTGGCGTTGAGCCTGGCATCGTGCACGGCGCTGCTGGTGATCGCGACGATGTTGCTGCTGGCCGCCGCGCAGCAAGGTGCGGATGGCGCGATGACGGCCGTGTATCGCCTCGGCGATTGGCCAGCGCGTTTCAGCATCGTGCTGGTGCTCGACCGGTTGTCGGCCCTGATGGTGTTACTCACTGCAGCCGTTGCGTTGGCTACCCTGCCGGCCGCGCTGAGCCATTGGCAGCACCGCGGCAACTACTTCCAACCGCTGTTCCAGTTTTTGCTGATGGGTTTGAACGGCGCGTTCCTGACTGGCGACCTGTTCAATCTCTTCGTCTTCTTCGAAGTGCTGCTGGCGGCGTCCTATGGCCTGGCGCTGCACGGTTCGGGTGCTCGGCGGGTCAGCGCGGGGCTGCACTACATTACCGTCAACCTGACCGCCTCGATGTTGTTCCTGATTGGCGTCAGCCTGATTTTCGGCGTCACCGGTACGCTCAACATGGCCGCGCTGGCACAGGTCATTCCGACCTTGTCCGGACGCACCAGCGCACTGCTGCACGCTGGCGCGGCGGTGCTGGGTGTGGCGTTGCTGATCAAGACCGCGATGTGGCCATTGGGCTTCTGGTTACCGCGTACGTACTCAGCCGCGGCGCCGGCTGTAGCGGCCATGTTTGCGCTGATGACCAAGGTCGGCGTGTATGTATTGCTGCGCCTCAGTCTGCTCTTGTTCGGGGCGGAGGCGGGCGCCAGCTCCAGCCACTTTGGCAGCCAGTGGTTGTTATGGGGTGGCGTGGTCACCGTGGTGGCCGGTACGGTCGGCATGCTTGGCGTGCGTGATTTGGGCAAGCTGGCTGGGTACAACGTGGTGATTTCCTCCGGCACGTTGCTGGGTGCGATCGGCCTGCAGCAACCGGCTGTAACTGCGGGCGCGCTGGCCTATCTGGTGATCTCCACACTGGGTATCGCCGCGTTTTTCCTGATTGTCGGCCTGCTGGTACCCGGCGGCGCGGATGACGCGGAAGACGCTCCGCCACTGGAGCCGTACGAGGTGAACGCTGGTGAATTTCGTGGGGATGACTTGTTTGCCGCAGAGGACGAGAGCCGGGTGGTGATTACAGCGCCGATCGCAACGCTCAGCATCGGCTTCCTTGCGTGCGCGCTGGTGCTCGCCGGATTGCCGCCGCTGGCCGGCTTCCTCGCCAAGTTTGCGCTGCTTGCACCCATGCTGGAAGGCGCCCCGCAGTTTGCCACGTGGGTATTGTTCGCAGTGGTCATCGGCGCCAGCTTGTGCACGCTGATCGCCATGGTTCGCGCTGGCATCCGGATCTTCTGGACCGATCCGGAGCGGCGTTTCCCACAGGTGGGAGTGAGTGAAATCAGCGCGGCGGCGGTGTTGCTCGGGCTGTGTCTGCTGGCGAGCGTGCTCGCGCGCGCGCCGCTGGATTATCTGGCTGCTGCAGCGCAGCAACTGCACGCGCCGGCGAATTATGTCAACGAAGTGTTGCCGTCATCGCAGGCCCTGCCATGATTCGACGCTGGCTACCGCATCCGTTGTTGTCAGCGCTGCTTGCGTTGATCTGGCTGGTGTTCAACCAGAGTCTCGCACCGGCCACGATTCTGGTTGGCGCCATCCTCGGGGTGGTGCTGGCCCGCGTGTTTGGATTACTGAGCGCGCCCAGGGCTCATCTGCGCAACTACCCGAAACTGGCGCTGCTGCTGGCGCGGGTCATGGGCGATATCGTGCGTTCAAATATTGCCGTTGCCCGGCTGATCCTGCACCGCGACCGCCACCTTCGCTCTGGCTTCGTGGCGATTCCTTTGCGTCTTGCCGATCATTACGGCCTGGCCGTGTTGGCGGGAATCATCACTTCCACGCCGGGCACGATCTGGGTCAGCTACGACTCGACGATGCATATCCTGGTGATCCATGTCCTGGATCTGGTTGACGAACAGTACTGGATCGATTGGATCCAGCAGCGCTACGAACGCCCGCTGCTGGAGATATTTCAATGACCCACAGCCTGCTCAACGCGGCGATCATCGCGTCGCAAATCCTGTTGTTGCTGGGCATGGGATGCTCGCTCGTGCGCATGGTGCGCGGCCCGCGCGCGCAGGATCGGGTGCTGGCACTGGATGCGTTCTATGTCAGCGCGATGATCCTGCTGCTCACCATCGGGATTCGCACCGGCAGCTTGCTGTATGTCGAAGCCGGCTTGATCATCGCGCTGCTGGGTTTTGTCGGTACGTTCGCGCTGGCAAAATTCCTGATGCGCGGGGAGGTGATTGAATGAATCATCTCGACGCATTGCCACCGTGGGCGGCCATCGTTGTCGCCGTGCTGATGCTGGTCGGTGCAAGTTTCGCCTGCATCGGTTCGATCGGCCTGCTGCGCTTGCAGGATTTCTATCAGCGCGTGCATGCGCCTACGCTGGGCACCACGCTTGGCACGTTCTTCATGTTGGCCGCATCGATGACCTGTTTCACGGTCTTGCACAGTCGCCCGATCTTCAACGAGATCCTGCTCGGCATATTCCTCACCCTGACTACGCCGATCACCTTGATGCTGCTGGTGCGCGCCGCGCGCTATCGTGATGCCGAAGAAGCTGCAGCAGCAGCACGCCGCGTGGGACGTGGCGACTGACATCGTGCGGCGCAGGTACCGCGGGTGTGATCAGGCAAATTGGCTCCATACAGGGCCAACGTAGTCCGGCTGTGATCGCGGTCGGCAAGCGCCGGGAAATATTCGCCGCCGCATGGGCTGCGGGCGCAGGTTGCTACGGTCGGTGTGGCGCCAAGGTCGCGCCGGAAAAGCAGAAGGCCTCGCGTGCGCGAGGCCTTCTGTCGTGTCGCGGATGCGGGGAAGTGGTTACTCGACGTCGAGGAACGAGCGCAGTTGTTCAGAGCGGCTCGGGTGCCGCAACTTGCGCAGCGCCTTGGCTTCGATCTGGCGGATACGTTCGCGGGTGACATCAAACTGCTTGCCAACTTCCTCCAGCGTGTGGTCGGTGTTCATGTCGATGCCGAAGCGCATGCGCAGCACTTTCGCTTCCCGCGGCGTGAGCCCGGCAAGTACGTCGCGCACGGTCTCCATCAGCCCGGTTTCGGTCGCCGAGTCCACCGGGGAGCTGGCGTTGCCATCCTCGATGAAGTCACCCAGATGCGAATCCTCGTCGTCACCGATCGGGGTTTCCATCGAGATCGGCTCCTTGGCGATCTTCAGCACCTTGCGAATCTTGTCCTCGGGCATTTCCATGGCCTTGGCCAACTCATCCGGCGTTGCCTCGCGGCCGTATTGCTGCAGCGTGCGCGCCTGATCGGCAATGGAACGCGTGATCGCCTGGCGGATCCACCAGGTTGCATAGGTGGAGAACTTGTAGCCACGGCGGTATTCGAACTTGTCGACGGCCTTCATCAGGCCGATGTTGCCTTCCTGGATCAGGTCGAGAAATTGCAGGCCGCGGTTGGTGTATTTCTTGGCGATGGAGATGACCAGGCGCAGGTTGGCTTCGACCATTTCCTTCTTGGCGATGCGCGCGCGGCGCTCGCCGCTGGCCATCGCACGGTTGATTTCCTTGATGTCGATCAGCGGCAGGAACAGCTTGCGTTCGATCGCGGCAAGTTTCTCCTGCTCAGCATCGATTGCTTCGCGGTGATTCCTGATGTTGGGCGTCCATTTTTGCCGTTTGCGACTCAGTTCGGCGGCCCACTCGGGGTTGCCTTCATTGCTGGGGAAGCTCTTCAGGAACTCGGCCTTGGGCATCTTTGCCTGCTTGATGCAGATGTCCATGAGTGCGCGTTCGTGGTGGCGGATGTTGTTGACGACTTCGCGCAGTTTGCGCACAAAGCCATCGATCAGCGCCGACGGCAGCTTCAGCTTGAGGAATTCCTCAGCCATCTTGTCGCGCAGCTTGACGATTTTCTTGTCGGTAATGCTGGTCGCCTTCGGCGCGGCGACCTGGAACTTGGCGTAATAGTCGCGCAGCAGCTCCATGCGCCGCTTGACCTCAGCCGGGTCAGGGCCAGTCGGGCCGGCTTCCTCTTCGTCCTCTTCCCCTTCTTCGTCCTCGGACTCGTCCTCTTCGCCAGGTTCCGGCTCAGGAAGCAACGCGGCGGCGGCTTCCTTTTCCTTGCGCGCAATCTCCGCTTCCTTGCGGGCCAGGTCGGCAGCTTCTTCCAGATCAAGAAAGCCAGCCAGGATTTCGCTCAGGCGACGCTTGCCATCCAGATGCTGGTCGTACTCTTCAAGCAGCAGCTCGATCGTCAGCGGAAAGCTGGCCAGTGCCGTCTGCACCTGACCCAGGCCTTCCTCGATGCGCTTGGCAATGACGATTTCGCCCTCGCGCGTGAGCAGCTCGACCGTGCCCATCTCGCGCATGTACATGCGCACCGGGTCGGTGGTACGGCCGACCTCGGCGTCCACGGCGGACAGCAGCGCCACTGCTTCTTCCGCAGCCGAGTCATCATCGCTGGAGGTCGTGCCTGGCGCGGCGCCGTCGACGATCGTATCGGTATCAGGCGCGGCGTCCTGGACTTCGATGCCGACGCCCTTGAGCACCGCCATGATGTCTTCGATCTGTTCCGGATCGACGACGTCGTCCGGCAGATGGTCGTTGATCTCGGCATAGGTCAGATAACCTTGCTCCAGACCTTTGGAGATCAGGGCTTTGATTTCCGACTGTTGCTCGTTGGGAGCTCTGCTATTCATTCACCGACCACCGCGGGGTTCAAGAACCGAACATTATAACGATATGCTGCTTTTCTGGCCAGTTTTCAAGCGAGAAATACGCTCATCGGCATACGCAAAAATCGCGCCAATTCACACTGTTGCGTGAACTGTCGTGTACTTGTGCGCATTCGAGCGCCGGCATGCAGTTCATCGGGTATCCAAACGGAACGTCACCGGCCCATCGTTCACCAGATGCACCTCCATATGGGCACCAAAGCGGCCGGTTTCCACCTGCGGGTGCTCGGCGCGTGCCAGCATCAGCAGACGGTCAAACCATTCGCGGGCGTGTTCCGGCGTGGCGGCGCTGGTGAAGCTGGGGCGCATACCCGAGCGCGTGTCTGCGGCCAGGGTGAACTGACTGATCAGCAACAAGCCGCCAGCGCTATCGGTCAGCGAGCGGTTCATGCGCCCGGCAGCATCGGCAAATACCCGGTAACCCAGGAGCCGCTGCAACATGCGCCGGGTCTGTACTTCGCCGTCGTCAGGTTGCACTGCTACCAGCGCCAACAGCCCCGGACCGATCGCGCCCAGGGTTGCGCCGTCGACGTCGACGTGTGCGGACAAGACGCGCTGAATCAGGGCAATCATGGTCAATTCGTCACCGCGGAGCGTGCAGCTTACGGTGCTGCGGGCTGCAGGGAAAGATGGTAGTCAAAGCCGTGCCAGCGCGGCCTTGCGCCGGACAGTCTCGTACACTGTGTGCATGCGTCCCGACATCCTTCTGGTCTACTGGTCCATGCGTCTGGTTTCCCTGCTGCCACTGCGCGCGGTGCATGCATTTGGTGCCGGGGTGGGGCGACTGATGTTGTGGCGACGTACCTCCTCCGTGCGGCACATGGACACCAATCTGCGCATTGTCCGGCCGCAGGATACGGCGGCCGAACACGCCGAGCTGTTGCACGCAGTGGCGCGCCAATGCGGCAGGTCGGCGACCGAGATGGCCAGGATCTGGGGCGGCGGCGCCACGCGGGCGCTCGCGCTGGTGCGCGAAGTACGCGGCGAAGCGTTGTTTGATGCCGCGCTGGCGGCGCCTGGCGGGGTGATCATCGCCGCGCCCCATCTTGGCTGCTGGGAGGTGCTCAATTACTGGTTGTGCAGCAAGACGCCGATGGCGATCTTGTATCGACCGCCGCACGTGGCCGCGCTCGAAGGCTTGTTGCGCAAGGTGCGCGGAGTATTGGCGCCCGAACAGGTGCGTGCCGATGGTGCTGGGGTGCGCACGCTGTACAAGCGTCTCGCTGCTGGCGGTACGGTCGGCATCTTGCCGGATCAGAAACCGCGCGAAGGCGAGGGTCGGTTCGCACCATTCTTTGGTCGTGAAGCCATGACCATGGTGCTGCTGCCGCGGCTTGCGGCACGCACTGGCGCACGTGTGCTGTTTGCCTTTGCCGAGCGTTTGCCGCGCGGCGCGGGTTATCGCATCCATGTGCTGCCGGCGCCAGCCGAGGTGGCCGCCGCTGATCTGGATGTCGCCTGTGCGGCGTTGAATCGCGGCGTGCAGGATTGCATCGCGCTGGCCTTCACGCAGTACCAGTGGCAGTACAAGCGCTATACGGCGATGGATCGTCCCAGCCCGTACGACCGCGAGGGCTGAGAGGGGAAAGCGCTTTTTGCAGGAGCGATCTCAGCCACACTCACCGGTTTGCTCAGGGTTGGGCCTTTTCCAGCCGGCGGAGAAACACGATCATTTCTTTTTCGGCCTGTTTGTCGCCACGTTGCGTGGCGGCGTCAATGCCGCTACGCCATGCGTTTGCCGCAGCAGCGTGCTGGCCGGCAGCCAGACAACTGGCGCCGAGCAGTTTCCACGCCGCGGAGTAAAGCGGGTCAAACGTCACCGCGCGCTGGAATTGTTCGATCGCTGCAGGCAGATCACCCGCTTCGCGCAGGGCGTTGGCAAGGGTGAAGCGCAGCAACGCGCCGTCGCGTGGCCCGTCGCATTGCTGGCGCAAGCTGATGACCTGTGACGCGGTCACGGCTGCGTGCCTCGCCCCTCGGTATCTGGATAGACATGGGTCGGCAAGGTGGGTTCCAGCGGTGCGTGGCCGGTGTGCAGATCGGCCAGCGATCGCGCCGACCACACCACAATCCAGCCGGAACGGAACGGCTGCACCAGCAGCGAATAGCGCAGATCGTTGGCGTTGAGGCTGTCCGGGTGCGTCACGATCAGGCCATCAGGGTGCTTGCGGGCAAAATTCTGCAGCATCTCGCCTTCGCTCAGCTCCGTGATCGGGTGTTGCAGGCGACCGGCAAAGTCGAACTGACCCGCGTACGTGCCCAGATAAGCGACCGCCCGATTGCTGTGGTCCGCCGCCTGTACCAGACGCACCGTCGGCGTCAGGTCGTAGCGCGGCCACACGGTGAGCGTGAACAGGGTGTTGAGCGCCAGTGCACCAATCAGGCCGGCAAACGCCAGGCGGCGCAGCTCGCCGCGGCCGCGCAGCAGCAACAGCGCGCCGAGCAGCAGGAAGACCACGCTGAAGTAACGACTATATGGCGCGACGGAGTCCAGCCATTCGCCGTGCAGATGATTGCCGGCTGCCAGTGGCGGCAGCACGAACAGGAACACGGCAAACGCCATGCCGAAAACGCCGAGGGGCCAGGTGCCAAGCCAGTGATTGTGTGCCAGCGCCGGCTGCCGCTCGCGCAGCGCGACAATGGCGCCGGCCATCAGCAACACCGCACCGCCGAATTCGGGTAGCAGATAGTACGATTGCTTCCCGCTGATCAGCGAAAACAGCACGAACACGGGCACCAGCCAGCACAACGCAAACCGTATCCCTGGTGCCAACGGCCGGCGCAGCGTCGCCAGAGCCACCCAGGCGCGTGGCCAGCCGCTGAAGGGAAACAGCACCAGCGGCACTACCGGCACATACCAGTACCACGGTCGCGCGTGATCGAATGCGTCGACGACGCGCCCGGCAGTCTGCGTGAAAAACAGCCGCTGGCGATACGCCTCGCCGCCGCTGAAGCCGGCTGGCACCGCCCACGCCAGCAGCATCACGCCGCCGAGCAACACCGACAGTACGCCACGACCGTACCAGCGCGCGCGGTTCTGCTTGGCCCAGTCGTTCCATAGCGGACCCAGCAGCCAGGGAAACGCGACATGCAGCAGCATCACCGGTCCCTTGGTCAGCAGGCCCAGACCGATGCACAATCCAAACAGCAGCCAGCGTGGTTCGGCGCGCCGCGGCGTGGCCGTGAGACACAGCAGTGCGGCCAGCGTCCACACCGCGACCAACACGTCGTACATGATCTGCAGGCCGAACAAGAACGCGAAGGCGAGTGCGAGCAGCATCCATGGTGCGGCCTTGGCCACCCACGGGTTGCGCGGGAACAGCCGCCGCGCCAGCAGCGCGATCAGCACCAGTTGGGTGCCACCGAACGCCACTTCGAGCACGCGCGGCCAGATATCGCTGACGCCAAACACGAACCAGCCCGCGTGAATCATCCAGAACAGCAGCGGTGCCTTTTCGCTGTATGGCACACCGTTGATATAGGGCACCAACCAGTGTCCATGCGTCCACATCTCCCAGGCGACGGCCAATGTGCGCGTCGAGTAAAGCGGCATGGGACCGTGGGAGAAAATCGCCAGCAGTGCGGCCAGCGCCCATAACGGCAGCCAGGGCCACACGGCGCGCAGTTGTTCGGAACGACTGTAGGGGGTTGCGGGCACGCGAGGACTCCGGCAGATGCAGCGAATTCTAGCTTGCGCGTGACCGCGTCTGAAGCCATACCCATACAGAACGTGGCGCACCGTGCGACCGCTGGATCACGTCGGGCCCCGCTCGCGCGGCCGGTGCTCCGTGCTCATTGCGGGTGCGCGCGGAGCGCCAGACGATCACACGTATTTGCGGACCGGCGCTTTACACCGGACCCCAATAGCCAATACGCCGGCGAATTTTCAGTTTGCGCCACAGGTTGCGTGGTTTGTGTTTGCGGTTGCGCGCGCCGCTGGCGATGAACGCATCAATGGCGTCCAGGACGCGTTCGCTGGAACGTCCGTCGCGGTACGGATGGATTACATCGGCATACTCGCGAATGGCTTGCAGCAATTGCGGCGGCCGTTGCAGCGCGCGTTCGATGGCGTGCTCGAATTGCGCCGGGTCGTCGATGTCAATCAATTGCGCGCCAGGTCTCCGATTCTTGAACGTCACCACCGGCTTGCCCGTGAGCAGGAATTCGTTGAGCGCCGAGGACGTATCCGAACACATCATGTCCACCTGCGGGAACAACTCGAGAATGTTGTCGTTTTGAGCAAATGTCAGATATTGGTTTTCCAGCGCCTGATAGCGCGCGCGGGTCTCTGCGTTCATCTTTGGATGAAAGGTGACGATCCAGCGCCAGCGCCCATCCCGCGACAGCCGTCGCACTTCCTCGTACAAGATGTCGGCAGCGCTCCACGCCGGGGAAAATGTGGAGTGGTAGAGGATGACCGGCGGTTCGCGCACTGGCGGCAACGCTCCGGCGATAGCCCGCATGAAGGGATCGATCTTCGGCCAGCCGGTTTCCGTCACCGTGAAGTGACCAAGCTGTTCCGCGATAGCCTGGAACTGCGTGGTGTCGCGCGGGCCGGTGGTGCAGTACAGGTCGAAAAAACCGCGGATATAGATGTGGCGCGGTTTGCCGGCGTCGAAGCCGTGGAAGGTCTCCACTTTCACGCCGGGGAAAAAATGCGGCACCGCATTGCTTGGCGTGATCACGGCGATGGGCCGCCACGCGCGCACTTCGGCAACGCTGAGCAGTCGCTCGCCGGCCACCAGATCCTCGGCACCGGGGCCGTCAAAAAACCATGCTGTTTCATCGCCGCGGGCGTGAATGGCCGTCTGTATCGGGCGCAGAATGGCCAGCGCATAACGCTCGGAGCCGTACAGCAGATAATGCTTTTTCACCTTGGATGGAGACCTGTGCGGAGGTTGCAACAGTGTGCAGACTATCCCGTGGCGAGCGGCGGCGCGCGGCTCAGTGCCGCGGCGCGACGTTACCTGCATGGGGGCGCTGACGGGAGGCGCGGGCCGTGGCCACGACGTGGCCCTCAGCGATCGATGGCGTGATGTTTCAGTGCGCTGGCTGCGGCATCGACAGAGTCGGGGTTGTGCAGCATCTCGTAGTAGCGCATGCGTTTGTAGATGGCGTAGCTTGCGGCTGTGTGCGCGATCGTGAAGCCGCGCCACCCATCCATGAATGCCAGGCGCAGGAAATAGTCCTTGGCAAATGCCAGGGCGAACACAAACGGGGTTTGCCACATGCGCACCGGTTTGTGCTGGTCGCGCCAGTCGCGACACTTCAACTCGGCATAGCGCAACACCTTGAGCTGTTTGTGCACCAGGGTTGGATTGTTGGCATGCTCGAACGGTGCATGGAAAGTCGGCGCCTTGCCGGCAAAGTGGAGTGACTCGTGTACTCGCGCGTCGCTCCAGCGTGCGCGCTGGCGGTGATAAACGCGCGCCAGCTTCTCGCCAACGGCGGGCCGGTACCAGCGCATCGGCGCACCCATGTAGATCGTGCGTCGGCGCAGGTATGCGGCCGGGGCGGCGCTGGCCATCAATGCCGGTAACTGCGCTGCCAGTTCCTCAGCCAGCGCGGGACTGAGATACTCATCGGCGTCCAGCACCAGGATCCAGTCGTGCCGGCATTGCGTAGTGGCAAAGTTGCGCTGCGCGCCGAAGCCGGGCCAGTCGTGATGCATCACGCGTGCGCCATGCGCAAGGGCGATCGCCACGGTGGCGTCGTCGCTGCCGCTGTCCAGTACCAGCTTGTCGGCAGCAAACGGCACGCTGTCCAGACATCGGGCAATCGTCGACGCCTCGTTGTGGGTAATGACGGCGAGGCTCACGGGCAGAGTCGGCATGCGTCGGATTCTAGCCGATTGGGGGCTGTCGCCGTGGTCCGTCAAGCTTTGCCGCGGGCTGCATTCGGCGGCGAACCCACGCTTGCGCCGTTGGCGCTGAGTGCTGGCCGGGCACCCCGCCGCGCACGTCCTGCTCGGCGCCGTGCGCTGAAGGTAGTCCCCGCGGGCGGAGCAGCTACCCGACGACCTCTGGATAGCTGGCGACTGCGCCGCAACGCCACTGGACCGCCTGCGTTGTCCTCAGTTGCCAGCGTCTGGCGTTGAGCGCAGGCGCGCGATCAGCAACGCCATGCCCAGCACCACGAAAAAGTAGAACGACTGCGGCGTCACGCGGTAAAAAACACTGTCAGTGAGTGCACACAGCATGTACAAAATAACCACCGCCAGACCAGCGCGGGCCGGCATGAGTACGGCTTCATCCAGGTCGCGAACGTGGCGGGCAAAGTAACCCAGCGGCACCAGGAACGCCGCCAGCAGCACCAGCAGGCCGGGAATACCGCCGGTTGCCGCCGCTTCGATGTATTCGTTGTGAGGCTGGTTGTAGCGTCCGATGGCGCGGTTGCTGCGACCCGCAGCGATTTCCCCGTCCACATAGTGATTGAACTCGCCGATGCCAATGCCGGCCAATGGATGCTCGGCGACGGCCCGTGCGGCAGTGACCCACATTTCCAGGCGCTCACCTACCGCGCCGCGCGCAGCGTGGTGCTCATCAAACGTTGTCACTTCCGGCGCGATGGCTGCGAAACGTTCGGTTATCTCGTCCCGCATCGTGGACATCGCGAGCGCGGCACCAAGGCACGCCCCAACGATAAACAATAGTCCGACCCGCCAACGGCCACTGCGTCGCACATGCAACAACACCAACAGCACGAACGCCGGGGCGAATGCCAACAGCGGTCCCCGGCTTTGCGTCAGCAGTGCGCCATACATGCCAAACGCCATCGCGGTGATGTGCAATACGCGCTCCGCGTTGCCGGTGCGCTTGTCCAGTAGCCGGGCCAATGCCACTAGCGCAAGGCCCAGCAGGAGGGTGGCAAATTCGATGGAGGACGCCGGCCCGCCACTGAGTCCGTAGGCACGCTCGATCCCCTGCCCATAGCGCTGTATCAGACACACGCTGCCGAGCGCAATGGCGCTCAAGCTCAAGCCACCCCACAGCACGGGAAGCCGCAGCGCCCGGGTAAACGCGGCGCCGATCACCAGGTACAGCAGCACATGCGCGGCACGGTCCAGGGGGCGCCAACCGAGTTGGTGGATCAGCACGTTCAAGGCGATGAAGCCGATCAGCAACAAGGCTGCGGCGACGACCGCCCACGCATACCGGTAACTGCGTCGCGTTTGCGCACTGGTGGCGACGAACCACAGTCCGGCGATGAATGGCAACGCCACCGGAAGCACCTTGATGCGCTGATCAATCGAGAGGGACAGCGGAATCAACGCAAGCAGTATGGAAAGCCCATACGCTGACCATGGTTTCAACGATGCTTGCACACGATGCCCTTCAGCTGACGGGTACGCCAAGTGGGCGCAACGGGATATATATCAGACCTCGGGCGATTCGCCGAACGCGATCCTGCAGGAGGCCACAATGTACCAGCGTGCACTGAGCCAGACGTGACTGCGTGACTCAATCAGTGTCCGCACTGGTGTCCGCGCTGCCCGGGACGCAACCCGGCATGACCGCACCAAGTTGAAACATCCACCAGTTGCGGCGATTCGCGTGGCCTACGTAGTGCGCACGTTGCCGTTCGATGCATTTGCCCATGGCCGCATCCAGACTGAATACCCAACGCCGCGCCGGATCGGCTCGCAACCATGCCGTGGCCTGCGCATATTGCTCGGGCCACGGTTGCCGGAAGCCGAACTCGGTCACCGGTCCAGTTACCATCAGCAGGTTTTGTTCCTTCCACGCCACCAGCCCGATTGTCGCGTTCGGGCCGGCGATGGCACGGGCGTGCGCCATCACGTCGCGCGCCGACCGCTCACCGTTCAGCAATGGATAGCCCCACAGTCCGTACAACCCCCACAACACCGCGGCCAGCAGCAGCCAACCGCGGGCGGCGCGACGCACGCGCGTGCAGGCCGCAATGAGTAACCCGGCACCGCCGATGCTCAGCGCCAGCCACCACACTTGTGGATCCAGGCTCTGTTCGATGCGCGTCGCCCAAGCCGGGTGGCGGACCAGCGCCACGGCCGCAGCAAGTGTGAACACAATGCTCAGCAGCCCGGTCAGGGCAAACAGCGCCAACCGCACGCCACGCTTGCGCAGCAGCCCGGGGAGTAGCGGCGCCATCGCCAGCACCACCATCGGCAAGGCGGGCAGGATGTAGACGTCGCGCTTGCCCGGACTGATGGAAAAAAACACCAGGACGAGGACAAACCATCCCAGTGGCAACGCGAAGCGTGCGTCACCGCGGCGCAAGCGGCGCCACCATGCCGGAATCGCCCAAGGCAACAACAGCGACAGCGGCAACCAGTCGACGACGATGATGCCGAGAAAGTACAGCGGCGAGTGCAGGTGACCGGTCGGCGTGGCATAGCGGTGCACGGTCTGCCCGAACAGGATGTCCTGGACATAGGCTGCGTGTTGCACGTCACCGTCGGCACGTGCCACCAGCACCATGGGAACCAGCCAAGCCAGTACCGGCACAAGAAACGCGCATGCGCCGATCCCCCAGCGCCAGCCGCCATGAATTTCTGCGAGCATGTGCCAACGCCGGTGACGCACCAGCGCATACGGCACCAGCATCAGCAGCGCGAGGACGCCGACTCCCTTGGTAATGACACCCAGCCCAGCGGCGAAACATCCCAATGCGAACCAGCGCCACGCCGGCCCCAGCAAGAGATGGCGCAGCAGCCCGTAGTTGGCAAGCGTCATCCACCCCAGCAGCAGTGGATCAATCTGCGCGTTGCGCATCTGGTAGGTGAAGTGGATCGTGACCAGCAGAGTGAGCGCGGCAAGCAATGCGCTGCGATGGTTCCACAGGCGGCGCGCGAGGTCGTACACCAGTGCCAGCGCGCCGAGTCCGGCCAACAGCGAAGGCAGCATGAACGCGACGCGCCAGTTGTGTGTAAGCAGATAAGCCCCTGCCTGCAGCCACATGAACAGTGGTGGCTTGTCGGCATACAGCTCGCTGCCGCGATGCGGAAACAACCATTGGCCGTGTTCGACCATGGCGCGGGCCACCAGCGCAAAGCGCGGCTCATCCGAGGGCCATGGATCACGCAGCCCAATGCCGATGCCCAGCATCAGCAATGCAAACGCGCCAAGCAGCAGCACCTCGAGACGGGCGCTGGACAGCCACAATGGGCGCGCCGCTGACAACGACGGACAGGGTTTCACGAGGCGGGGTTCCCGTGCCACGACAGGACTGCAGCATAGCCGCCGATGACTTGCATGGCGACGATATGGAGCTCGCATGCGAGCGTAGATGGATGGCGTGGCGGCGCGCGCGACTCGTTTGCAATTGACCGCCGTGAGCGTGACGAAAGTCATTTGCGCTCGCGTCGTGCCACCGTTAGCCTCGGCCTCTTACCCGTGAAAAAGGAGTTCCCCGTGGCGAAGAAACCCCTCGTTCTGCTGATCGCAGGTTTGCTGACCTTGGCCGGTGGCGTGCCGCTGGCCGTGGCCGCGCCTACCGCCGCATCGGTCACGCAGCAGGTGCCGGAGATTGCCTATACGCGCTTCATCCTGCCCAACGGACTGACCGTGGTTGTGCACGAAGATCACAAGGCGCCCGTGGTGGCAGTGAGTATCTGGTACCACATTGGATCGGGCGATGAGCCGAAGGGCAAGACCGGTTTCGCGCATCTGTTTGAACACCTGATGTTTTCCGGGTCGGAGAATCACAAGGGCACGTATTTCGGACCGTTTGAAAAAGCTGGCGCCACCGACATGAATGGCACCACCTGGTTTGATCGCACCAATTATTTCGAGACCGTTCCGACCACTGCGCTGGACATGGCGCTATGGATGGAATCGGATCGCATGGGTCATCTGTTGGGCGCCATCGGGCAGAAGGAGCTCGATACCCAGCGCGGGGTCGTGCAGAACGAAAAACGTCAGGGCGAGAACCGTCCCTATGGTCGCGTGGACGAGAACATCCTGGCCAGGACCTACCCGGCAAACCACCCGTATCAACATGACACGATCGGTTCGATGGCCGATCTGAATGCGGCCTCGCTGGCGGATGTGAAACAGTGGTTCAACGACAACTACGGTGCGGCAAATACCACGCTGGTGCTGGCTGGCGACATCACCGTGGAGCAGGCAAAAGCGAAGGCGCTGAAGTACTTCGGCGACATTCCGGCCGGTCCGGCAGTTGCGCGGCAGCAGCCGTGGATCACGCCGCTGGCGAAATCCACACGGGGCGTGCAGCACGATCATGTCGCGCAGCCGCGCATTATCCGCACCTGGGTGGTACCGCAACTGGGTACCGACGCGGCGATCCAGCTGGACCTTGCCGCTGCCGCGCTGGGTGGCGGCAAGACCTCGCGCCTCTATCAGCGCCTGGTCTATCAGGACAAGCTGGTGGATAGCGTTTCGGCCGGGATCGCCCAGTTTGCGCTGGCCAGTCAGTTCCAGATTCAGGCGGATGTGAAAAAGGGCGTCGATCCGGCCAAGGTTGAGTCGGTCATCAACGAGGAGCTGAAGAAGTTCCTGGCCAACGGTCCGACGCAGGACGAACTGGACCGAGCCAAGGTCGCCAATCGTGCCGGGTTCATCCGTGGCCTGGAAAAAGTTGGCGGTTTTGGTGGCAAGGCGGTGATTCTGGCCGAAGGACAGGTGTATCGCGGCGATCCCGGTGCCTACAAGGAGGACATGGCGCGGGCCGACGCGGCCACCATCGCCAGCGTCAAGGCGGCAGCGGACACGTGGTTGAGCAAGGGCGATTACCTGCTTACCGTGCTGCCAGCCACCGACAAGGCTTTTGATCCGGCCGTTGAGGATGCCAAGGTCATTCCGCTGGCTGCGGCCGCAGATCGCCCGCAGGCGAAGCTGCCGAGCAAGAACGACTTCAGCGTCAGCAAGACTGATCTCGATCGCAGCGCTGGTATCCCGCAAGTAACGCAGTTTCCGGCGTTGACGTTCCCGGCATTGCAGCGCGGGAAGCTGGCAAATGGCATCGAGGTCATCCTGGCTGAACGCCACACCATTCCGGTTACCCAGATGCAGTTGTTGTTTGATTCGGGCTATGCGGCCGATCAGGGTCACAAGCTCGGTACCGCCAGCTTCGCTTCGACGCTGATGAACGAGAGCACCAAGGATCTGGACTCGGTCGAGATCTCCAAGCGCAAGCAACGCCTGGGTGCGATCACCAGCGTCGATTGTGGTCTGGACATGTGTTCAGCGTCCCTCAACGCCATGAACGATGAGCTGCAACCATCACTTGCGTTGTTTGCCGATATTGTGCGCAACCCGGCGTTCAAGGCAACGGATATCGAGCGTATCCGCGGCCAGTGGCTGGCCGGTATCGCCCAGGAGAAAACCCAGCCGATCGGTATGGCGCTGCGTACGTTGCCACCGTTGTTGTATGGCGCGCAGCATGCGTACGGCATCCCGTTCACCGGCTCGGGTACCGAGACGGAAATCAAGGCGTTGACTGCAACCGACTTGACCACGTTCCAGCACAACTGGATGCGTCCTGACAACGTCAAGATTCTGATTGCCGGCGATACCACGCTAGCCACGATCATTCCGCTGCTGAACACGGCGTTTGGTGACTGGAAGGCTCCGGCCAGTGCCATCCCGACCAAGAACATCGCCAAGGTGCCGGCGCAAGCCAAGCCGCGCGTGTTTTTGATCAATCGCGCCGATGCACCACAGTCGCTGATTCTCGCCGGCTTGCTCGCACCCCCGACGCGTGCCGACGACAACCTCGCGATTCAGGTCGCCAACGGGGCTTTTGGTGGCACGTTTACCTCGCGCCTCAACATGAACCTGCGCGAGGACAAACGCTGGGCCTATGGCGCGCAGAGCTTCCTGATGGACGCCCAGGGCCAGCGGCCATTCCTCTTCTACGCACCGGTCCAGACTGACAAGACTGCCGAGTCGGCCAACGAGGTGCTGAAAGAAGCGCAGGCGGTCATCGGCTCCAAGCCGCTGACCGCCGCTGAGATTGCCAAGATCAAGGATCAGCGTATTCGGGCACTGCCGGGCAGTTATGAAACCACTGGCGCGGTACTGGGCGCGATCAGCGGCATCGTGCAGTACGACCGCCCCGACGATTATGTGCAGACACTGAAGGCAAACCTGGAGGCGGTGACGCCGGCGGCGGCGGAGACGGCGATCAAGGAGATTGTCCAGCCGAATGCGATGACCTGGGTGGTCATTGGAGATCTGGGCAAGATCGAGGCACCCGTGCGTGCGTTGAAACTCGGTGATGTGCAGGTGATCGATGCCGACGGGAATCCCGTGAAATGAGCTCCGCTCGCGTGCGGTAGCCAGTTGCCATACAGCAAGTGATCATGGCGGCGCGTTACGATGGAGGTCGGGTGGCAACACCCGGCCTCTTTCCATTTACTGTTTCACGCATTGCCAAGGAGCTGCCCATGCGCAAGACCCTGTTGCTGCTCGCCCCCGTTCTGCTGCTCGGCGCCTGTAGCTGGGGCATCACGCCCGAAAGCGGATCAAAGAACGTGCGTACCGTGTGGAGTGGCGACGTTTCCGCATGCCGTGATATGGGTAAAGTCACCGTTTCAGTGATGGATCGCGTGGGTCCGGTCAACCGCAACGAGATCACCGTGCGTGACGAGTTGCAGGTGATGGCGCGCAACGAGGCGGCGAAAATGCATGCCGACACCATCAAGCCGTTGGCCGAACCCGTCGACGGCTCGCAGTCGTGGGGTGCCTACCAATGCGGTACGCGTGTCATTACCCGCACCCCTGCTGCGAACCCGGCGGCGAGCCATTCTGCACCTGGCAGCGTGCAGACGTATCCGGTACACGGAGGTTGAGCAAGGTGCAGGTGGGCAACGGGCAAGCATGAACCGCGTGATTTCGGGGCCAGTGCGCCTCGCGCGCCACCTGCTGGGACCGCATCGGCGGCAGCCAGTACTTGAATGGCCGGCGTTTGCGGTGCCAGCGACCGCAATCGAAGCGCTGGCAGGCCCGTCGGAGTTTCGCGTCGCACTGCTGGAGCATATCGCCCACGCCACCCGACGTATCGTTATCGTGGCGCTGTACTTGCAGGACGATGACGCTGGCCGCGAGGTGCTGGATGCACTGTATGCGGCAAAAGCGCGCCGGCCAGCGCTGCAGATTTCCGTCTTTGTCGATTGGCACCGCGCGCGGCGTGGCTTGATCGGCCAGGGCAAGTCCCCCGGCAACGCAGGCATGTACCGCGACTATGCCGAACGGCGGGGTCCGGGCGTCGAGGTCTACGGTGTTCCGGTGCAGAACCGCGAGCTGTTTGGCGTGCTGCATCTGAAAGGCTTCGTGTTTGATGACACCGTGCTCTACAGCGGCGCCAGCCTCAACGACGTCTATCTGGCGCGCCACGAAAACTACCGTCTTGATCGCTATCACTTGCTGCAACATGCCGGCTTGGCCGACGCCATGGCCGGCTTTGTCTGCCAGCACCTGCTCAGCAGTAAAGCGGTGACGTGCCTGACTCGTTCGCCCCTGCCGGGAACGCGCAAGCTGGCACCCGCGATTCACGCCTTGCGCCATGCGCTGCAGCAAGCAAGCTACGACGTACCGCAGGCTCCGCTTGGCGCTGGCGACGTGGCGGTAACGCCGCTGCTTGGTTTCGGCCGGACGGGGAATACGCTGGATGCAGCGCTGCTCGAGTTGCTGCGTCACGCGCGCACGCACGTGATTCTGCTGACGCCCTATTTCAACCTGCCGCGGCCGGTGCGTGCGGTCCTCGGACATTTGCTGCGCCGCGGCTGCATGATCGACATCATGGTCGGCGACAAAACCGCCAGCGACTTCTACATTGCGCCCGGTGAGCCATTCAAGACCATCGGCTTGTTGCCTTATCTGTATGAAAACAACCTGCGGCGATTTGCGCGGACTCGCGCGAAGCAGATCGCCAGCGGCCAGTTGAACATCCACCTGTGGCGCGATGGTGCCAACAGCTATCACCTGAAGGGTTTGTTTGTCGACGATGATGTGGCTGTGCTGACTGGCCACAACCTCAATCCACGTGCGTGGGCGCTGGATCTGGAAAATGCCTTGGTGCTGCACGATCCGGCGCACCTGCTGCACGCCCGGCACCAGGCCGAATGGGCCGCCTTGCGCAAGCACGCCAAGCGTCTGGACGATTATCGGGCGCTGGAAAGTCAGCGTCAGTACCCGGTTGAGGTACGCAAGACCCTCAGGCGGTTGAATCGCGCCAGGCTCGATCGGCTGGTCAATCGCCTGTTGTAGACGTGAGTCGTGCCAGGCGCAGCTCCAGCTTGCGGCTCACGTCTGGCCATTCGCTGGCGAGGATGCTGAAGCACACGGTGTCGCGGATGCTGCCGTCGGTACGGCGTTTGTGCGCGCGCAGCACGCCTTCGCGCTGCGCGCCCAGACGCGTGATGGCGCGCTGCGAGTTGGTGTTCAGCACGTCGGTGTGGAATGCCACGGCAGTGCAGTGAAACGTCGTGAACGCACGCTCCAGCAACAGTCGTTTGCACGCTGTGTTGAGATGGGTTTTCTGCCAGCGTTTGGCGTACCAGGTGTAGCCGATGGCCAGTCGCGGCAGCTCCGGATCCAGTTCGTAAAAGCGTGTCGTGCCGACAATTCGACCGCTGCGGGCTTCGCGCACCGCGAATGGCAGCATCGTTCCGGCGGCTTGGCCTTGCAGGGCTTTTTCAAGGTAAGCGGGCATCTGCCCTGGCGCCGGCACGCTGGTGGCCACCAGTTGCCATAGCTCACCGTCGGCAGCGGCACGCTCCAGCGCGGCTGCGTGGCCGCTGTGCAGTGGCTCCAGGGTCACGTAGTCGTCGTGCAGGGTGCTCGGGGCGAAAGCGGACACGGCCGGAAGCGCTCTACGCGTCAAGATCGGGGATCAGCTTGCTTTCCAGCCGGGCGATGGTGTCCTTGAGCAGCAGTTTGCGCTTTTTCAGGCGCGTCAGGTGCAGCTCGTCGCGGCCAATCGCGCAGGCCAGGTGTTCGATGGTCGTGTCAAGTTCGCGATGCTCCAGACGCAACTCGGCGAGCAGATGGGCGATCTCGGCGTGATCCTGAACCTGCATGGCATCGCAACGGCTAACGAGAGTCTCTTAGTCTACTGCGCTTTGCGTTGCCGCGAAGTCAAGCTGCGGCCAGCTACAATGGCTGCCTTCTGTGCACCCGTGGTGCGTCATCTGCTGAGGATCTGCCGTGTCTTTTTTTGCCGCTGTCGGGATGGCACCGGGTGATCCGATTCTCGGGTTGGTGGAAACCTTCAAGGCCGACCCGCGTCCAGAAAAGATCAATCTTGGTATCGGTGTTTACCTGGACGAGCAGGGACGTATCCCGCTGTTGGCCACGGTACGCGAAGTGGAACAGGCGTTGGCGTTGACATCGGCACCACGCGGTTATCTGCCCATTGATGGATTGGCCGCTTACAACCAGCTTGCCCAGCAACTATTGTTTGGCGCCGAGGCAGAGGTACTGGCGGCTGGACGCGTGGCGACGGCGCAGACGATCGGCGGTAGTGCGGCATTGCGCGTGGGCGCCGATGTGCTCAAGCAATTGCTTGGCGAACGCGCGCAAGTGGCGATCAGCGATCCGAGCTGGGGCAATCATCAGGTGGTGTTTCGCGCGGCCGGCTTTGCGATCAGCCAGTACCGTTATTTCAACCCGGCGAATCACGGCCTGGATTTTTCCGGCATGCTGGAAGACCTGGCGCGGCTCGAGCCGGACAGCGTCGTGCTGTTGCACGCGTGCTGTCACAATCCGACCGGCGTGGACTTGAATGCCGAGCAGTGGCAGCGGGTTATAGCGCTGGTGCAGGAGCGTAAGCTGCTGCCGTTCGTGGACATGGCCTATCAGGGCTTCGATCAGGGTCTGGCACAAGACGCGCTGGTGTTGCGGCTGCTGGCGCAGTCTCCGGTCCGCGCATTCGTTGTTGCCAATTCGTATTCCAAATCGTTCTCGCTGTACGGGGAGCGGGTCGGTGCGTTGTCGATGGTGGGTACGGATCGCGCCGAGGCCGCGCGGTTGCTGTCGAATATGAAACAGACCATCCGCACGATTTATTCCAGTCCGGCGACGCATGGCGCGGCCCTGGTAGCCGGGGTACTTGGCAGCTCGGAACTACGCACGCGTTGGGAAAGTGAGCTGGGTTCGATGCGTTCACGCATCCACGCCATGCGCGCGGGCTTTGTCGAGCGGCTGGCTGCGCATGGGGCGGCGCAATTCGGCTTCATCAATCAGCAGGCGGGCATGTTCTCCTACTCCGGGTTGACGCGGGCGCAGGTGCATCGGCTGCGCGATGAATTTGCCATCTACGCATTGGACAGCGGGCGCATTTGTGTGGCGGCACTCAGCCACGACAAGCTCGATGTCGTGGCCGCTGCGGTCGCTGCGGTGACTCGCTGACCTTTCCGGTTGTCGTCCCCGGAGCCTTGATCGGGTACCTGTAGTTGGCTGCAGCGTATCGAGAAGACTGGGCCGGACGGATGGCAGCCATCCTCCTTTGGGCACCCAACTCCTGGATCTTCATGTTTTTTCGCAATCTCACGTTGTTTCGTTTTTCCCCTGCCGTTGCTGCTGATCTCGATCGCCTTGAGGATGTGCTGGCCGAGCACCGTCTACGTCCCTGCGGTCCGCTGGAAATGTTCACCCGCGGCTTTGTGCCGCCGGTCGGTCGTGGCGACGGCGAGCCGCTCACCCATGCACTCAAGCGCTGCACGCTGCTCTCTGTGGGCGGCGAAGACAAGTTGCTGCCGGCGCAAGTGGTCAATGAAGAATTGCACCGCAAGGTGCAGAAGATTGCCGAGGACGAGGATCGCAAAGTGGGTGGCCGCGAGCGCAAGCGGATCAAGGAGGATTTGCTCACCGAGTTGTTGCCGCGCGCATTTGTGCGCACTTCACGCATGGCCACGTATGTCGACAAGCAGCATGGTTGGCTGGTGCTGGATACCGCCAGTCGCAAGTCTGCGGAGAATGCGTTGACGCAGATGCGCGAGGCGCTGGGCAGCTTCCCCGCCGTGCCGCTGGCACCCGAGGAAGGTCCGCGCGTGCTCATGACTGATTGGTTGGCCAATGGCAATTTGCCCGCCGGGCTCACCCTGGGCGACGAATGCGAGTTGCGCGATCCGGCCACCGCTACTGGCGCGATCGTGCGGTGCCGGCGCCAGGATCTGGATGCGGAGGAGGTCAAGGAGCACCTGCGCAACGGCAAGCAGGTGTTTTTGCTCGGTTTGACGTTTGATGAGCGCATCAGCTTCGTCCTCGGCGAGGATCTGGTCGTGCACAAGCTCAAATTCCTCGACGTGGTGCTCGATGAGCTGGCGGACAGCCCCACCGACGCCCACGCTGAAATGGACGCCAGCTTCGCCCTGTTGACGCTGGAATTGGCGCGATTGCTGGCCAAACTGGAAGAATGGTTCGGCCTCCCGCGCCCTGCCGATAGCTGAACGAAATTCTGTCTCCCACTGGAGCGTCAGGCGCGGCATACTGACTGTCCTGCAGGTGTCACGGCCAAGGTCGTGATACCTGCGGACAACGGGTACGCTGACGTGCATGAGTGGCTGCGGCCAGGCCTGCGCGCACCAGCGCCTCTTTCGCGGCAGGACGTTCACGCGGGGCGTGGGCTTCGGGCAGGTCCATCTCGATTCAGGACAGACTGGCTGGCACCATGGCGCAACATCTGGAAGGCGATTGGCTGGAACTGGCAACTGGCAGCGGCAGCATCATTCGGGTGCTGAAGGCGGCGCACCCGCGCGCGCGCAAGTTGCGCCTCACGGTGACGCCCAACGGTGCCCGGGTGTCCTATCCACAGGGGACGCGCGCTGGCCAGGTCAACGCCTTCCTGTGCAGTCATGCGGACTGGTTGGAGCGCAAGCTGGATGAGTTGCACCTGATCAGCAAACCACTGCCGCCATTGCGCGTCGGCCATACCACCGATTTCACCCTCCGCGGGGAGACCGTTGCCCTGGGTTGGGCCAGCGGTCCGTATCCGCGGATCTCTGCCGCGGACGGCGAGCTGACCCTTGTCATCCCGCGCCCGCATTCGCGGGCGTTGCCCGTCGCGCGCGGGTTGCTGGCGTCGCATCTGGAGGGATTGATTCGCCGCGACGTGTCACGCTGGTTGGCGTTGTATGTGCCGCTGCTGGGTCTGGCGCCCACGTCATTGCGCATTCGTCCGATGAAAAGCCTGTGGGGCAGCCTGGATACGCGTGATCGCATCAATCTGGATCTCGCACTGGCGCTCGCGCCGCCAGCGGCGTTGCGCTATGTCCTGGTGCACGAGCTGTGTCATCTCAAGGTACGCAGCCATTCACCGCGTTTCTGGACGCAGGTGACGCATCTGCTTCCGGGCTGGCGTGAGCAGCGGGACTGGTTGCGCCAGCACGGGGCGATACTCAAATCCGAGCTGGACCGTCTCATTGCGGATGTCGCCGATTGAGGCCCAGTGCGAGGGCGTTCAGCGACTCAGCAGGGCGCGCACGCAGCGTTCCAGTTCGCCCTTGTCGAAGGGCTTGCCGAGTACGGTAATCTGCGGATGGGCGGCGTGGAATGCGGATTGATCGGCTCCGGAAAGCACCATGAACGGCACGCTGCTGCGCACGAGCACGTCGATGAGCTCTCCGGCGCGGTCTCCGCGCAAATACATGTCGATGACCGCGGCATCGAAGGTGGCCATTTCAGCCTCGATCAGGGCGTTGTCCAGAGTTGCGACAACCAGTACTTGCAGGCCCATGTCGAGCAGGATTTGCTCGACGAGCATCGCCACGATGGCGTCGTCCTCGACCAGCAGCACGCATGCCTTGCGCGCAGCGGGCTCATCGGCGCGACTGGCATGCTGTGGATTCGCAGAATCGGTGCGGTCGGTGCTCATGGCCGCAGGAGTCCGTGGACGGCGCGCAGCAGATCAGCCACGCCGAAAGGTTTGGGCAGCATCTCTATCGCGTGGTTGCTGTCAGTCAGGTCGAAGGTGGAGTTTTCCGCGTAGCCGGTCACGAACAGCACGCGCAGCCCGGGTATCTGCTGCCGTGCCCGTTGGGCCAGGATACGTCCGTTGAGCCCGGGCAAGCCGACGTCGGCAACCAGCAGGTCGATGTCGTCATGAGACTGGAGCAGAGCCCATCCGGCATTGCCGTCCGCAGCTTGCAGACAGCGCATGCCCTGATCGCGCAAAACCTCCAGGATCAACTCACGGATGACCGGCTCGTCTTCGACTACCAGGACGGTATGTGTGCTCGCTGACCTTGCGACGGAGGGCTGATCGTGAGCGGGTTCGGAGCTAAGTACCGAGCCGGCTCCCGAGTAACGCGGCAAGTAGAGCGTTACTCGGGTGCCCTGGCCCGGTTCACTCCCGATACGGATATGCCCGTGCGATTGTTTGGCAAACCCGTAGCACATCGGCAAACCCAGCCCGGTGCCCGCACCGACGGGTTTGGTGGTGAAGAACGGCTCGAACGCCTTGCTTGTGACCTCGGCGCTCATGCCTTCGCCATTGTCGGCCACACATATCCTGACGTAGTCTCCGGCCAGCAGTTCCTGCTCGTTCGCAGCCTGCTGTGGGCTGATAGTCGCATTGGAAGTTTCGATACTCAGCACGCCGCCCTCAGGCATGGCGTCGCGCGCATTGATGACCAGATTGAGCAGGGTGTTTTCCAGTTGGTTGGCGTCACATGAGGTAGGCCAAAGTTCTGCGGCGGCCACAACATCGAGTTCGATCGCCGGGCCCACGGTGCGATCGAACAGCTCGCGCAGCGAGTCAATCCGTGCGTTGACATCGACAATCTCCGGCTTCAGCGGCTGGCGCCGGGAGAACGCCAGCAGTCGATGGGTAAGCGTGGCGGCGCGTTGGGCCGAAATGGCCACCGCGTCGACATAGCGCTCGATATCGTCGTGGCGGCCCTGCGCCAGGCGCGTGCGCAGCATGTCGACCCCACTGATCACGCCGGTTAGCAAATTATTGAAATCGTGCGCGATACCGCCGGTAAGCTGGCCGACGGTTTCCATTTTCTGGGCTTGACGCAGAGCCGCATTCGCTTGTTCCAGTTGAGCGCTGCGCTCGGCTACCCGGCTTTCCAGACTCTCGTTGAGGCGTGACAGCGCTTCCTCGTTGCGCTTCTGGTTCTCGATGTCGGTATTGGTGCCGATCCAATGGTCGACGTTGCCGTCTTCGTTGCGGATCGGGATCGCCCGTGCCAGATGCCAGCGGTAGTTGGCGTTGCGGTTGTGCAAGCGAAATTCGGTCTGATACACGGTCCCCGCATGGATCGCCCGCGCCCAGTCAGGCCCGGCGGAGAGAAGATCATCGGGGTGCACCATGCGGGTCCATCCATCGCCGAGCAGCTCGTCGAAACTCATCCCAGAGTATTCCAGCACACGTTCGTTCACCCAGTCCAGCTTGCCATTCGCACTGGCGGTCCAGACCTGGTTGGGCATCGCCTGGGTCAGCCCGCGGAAGGTCGCTTCGCTCTTGCGCAGTGCGGTCTCGACGCCGCGGCGCCCCGTGATATCGAGAAACAACACCGCCAACCGGTCGGTCGCGGCCTTGCGTGCGCGCACTTCGAACCAGCGGTTACCCGCCACGGGAATGTGGACCTCAAAATGTTGCGGTTCACCGGAGTCGACCACGCGTGCGTATAACTGCAGCAGGTCCTCCTGGATGCCGGGCAGCACCTCGCGTACCGGACGGCCGACTGCGTCGCTGGCCGCGATGCCACCCTGTTGCTCAAAACCGGGGTTCATTTCCAGAAAGCGGAAGTCAACTATGTGACCACTGGCGTCGCGCAGTGCCTGCGCGAGGAAAAACCCTTCCTGCATATTGTTGAACAAAGCGCGCCAGCGCGCCTCGCTGCTGCGCAGATCCGCTTCCGCGCGCAACTGCTCGGTGGTTTCCATGCAGGTGCAGAACACGCCTCTGATCGTTCCCGCTGCATCGCGCAACGGCGAGTAGGAAAATGTGAAATTGGCATCTTCCTGAAACTGGTTGCGCTCTATGCGCAACGGCAGGCTGTCGAAATACAGCGATTCTCCCGCGGAAGCCCTCAGGATCAAGGGCTCGATCGATGCCCAGATTTCCGGCCAGGTCGTTTGGAAGGCTTGTCCCAATGCGCGCGGGTGGCGTTCCCCGAGCAGCGCGATGTAACCGTCGTTGTACAGACACAGATGCTGGTCGCCCCACAGCAGGAACATGGGGAAGCGCGATGCCAGCATCAACGAGACGACTGACTTCAGTGCGTCTGGCCACTGCGCCGGCTCACCCATGGCCGACCCGTGCCAGTCGTGGCCGCGCATCAGCTCGCCCATCGTGCGGCCCCCGGACAGGAAGCTTGGCTGTTCTGTCGTCGCCACGAGGACCCCGTCTACGCTATCTGATTGCCAGCCTTCAGCATAACCCGGGCCGGGTCCGCAGCGCGTGTCGTGTCGCGGTCAGGCTTTACGCGGTTCGCGCACGTAGCGCGTGCCCAGCAGGATGTCCCACAGCGGTGTCGTGACGCCAAAGTTGGTGTCCGGATGGTAATGATGCACGTGGTGCGCTCCGGCCCAACGGCGCAGCCAAGGCTGCTTGAAGCGCACGTGGTGAATGATGAAATGAGCCAGCCCGTAAATGATGTAACCGAAGGTGAGCGCTCCGGACAGCAACAGGGCGAAGCCGGTCGGCAGCGACGCTACGAGCAGCCATGTCAGGACAAGTATCACTGTGGCTGGCAAAAAGAACGGCAGTGAGTCATAGCCCAGCGGATGCTCATGGTGCATGCGGTGGCCTTCCTCGAACAGTGGTATGTGCGTGTGGAACATCCAGCGATGAAAGAAGTACTCCAGGAAGCTGAAGGCGAGCAAGCCAAGGGTGATCGCCAGAAGCGCCGCGGATGCCCCGCCAGTGTGGTAACGCACGCCGGCCGCGAGCAGCAGGACACCGAGCGCCGTATCAACGACGACCTCAGCCCAGTAATTGCTGCGCGTGCTGGACATGCGCGCAATGGCGTCCAGGGTATTGCGGAGCGTGTGGTGCATCATCAATTGCTGCGTCATCCGGTGTGCTGGCAAGAGACCCTGCCGAGCTGGAGGGAACAGTCATTGTCCCATGTTGCCGTGCGCAATATACATGTGTCCGACGACCAACGAGCGGACGTTGGTCACGGAGCAAAACTGGTTGGCGCTCAATGTGACAGCGTGAACCCGGTGATGATCTGGGCCGTTGCCTCGGGTTTTTCCAGCATGGGCAGATGCTTGCAACCGTTGATGGTGCTGGTGCTGATGGTGCTGGCGTGCGTCAAGCCGTTGCGCAGGCTGTCCAGCGCCGAGCGGTCGATGACGGTATCGTCGTGACACCACATGCCCAGTACGGGCAGGTTAAGTCGAGACAGCACGCGTTGCACTACAAGTCGTTCGGCGGGCTGACGCAGGCGGCGAAGTTCTGCTTCAATGAACGTCCGGTCGGCCTGATTGCGCCGAATGCGCACGTCGGCAAACCTTCCGTGCAGCTTTGGTGGCTGGGCGTACAGCAACTTGCCCGCGCGCGCCAGCGCGGCGCGATCATCGTAGACAAATAGTGCTTGGCCCGTTGTCGCGCTGCTGAATGCGCTGCGCGTCGTTTGCAGGCCATACGCGTCGAGCAGCGCCAGTTCGCGCAGAGCTTGCGGGTACTCGGCAGCGTAGACCGCGGCGACCGCGGCGCCGGTACCGTGTCCGACCAGCACGAAGTCGCGCACGCCGACGGCTTGCACAAACGCATGCAGCCGCGCTGCCTGGGCGTCGATGGAGTAATCGGCGTCCGCGCGGCGCGAGGATTCGCCCCAGCCGGGCAGGTCGGGAATGAGCAGGTGGAAGTGCCCGGTCAAGTGCCTGGCTACATCCAGCCAGATGGTCTTGTTGGCATCGAAGCCGTGCAGCAACACGATAACCGGGCCGTCACCGCCGGCGTAATACGACCAGGTGGTATCGCCCGCTGTCACAGTGTGCTTTTCGACGTGGGCAGCCAGTGCTTGCCGCGCCGTGTCCGCTCGCATCAGCCACTGCGGCGCGAACAGATAACTGCCACCGAGCACCACCACCAGCAGCGCAAACAACCAGCCGAAGAATTTCAGCCTACGCCACAGCAGACGCTTCCACAACGGAGTGGTGGTGGTGGTGGGTGGCATCATGGTTGCTGGTATCGGTAGTAACCCATCGCGCTCCCGGCCCGGTGAGCGCGATCCGGTTTAGTTGCTGGAGGCTGGCGTCGGATGCTTCGCCTTGGCAAAGATGCTTTCCACCGCCTTTTGCGTCATGGGATGGTAGCCGGCCTTGGCCTTGGCATACACCTGTTCGGCGTAAGCCAGCCCGTCGGGCGTTTTGGCGAACGCCTTGTACAACGGCGTGGTCAGGTACAACCGGCCGATGCGGTGCATGTGTTCGGCGGCGGCCGTCCATACGGACTTGTCGCCAGCAACGATCGCGTGGCTATACCAACGCATGCCGATCTCCGCGTTCGGAGTGCCGGTGAGGTGCCATGCCGCGTCGAGTTGCTGCAACTTCTCCAGCGGTGCCACGTCCGGCAGGCGATCGAGGAAGTACATCCACTCCTGCGTGTTCCAGCCCTTCGCATCGAGCTTGTCTGCGGGGAGTGTGCCGGCAAGGAAATCGCTGCGCTCCTGGTCAATGGCATTGAAGCGCGGCGAGTCCGGCAGCGGCGCGTCGTTGGGTATGCCTTCGCCGTACACCCAGTCGGTGACTTCGTCCCAGCTCATCTTGCCGGGATATTTTTCGATCAAATGCGGTTTGAGGTAGTCGAGCATCTGTTCGGTGGTGATGCTCTGGAACGCGAAGTGCGCGAAATAGGCCTTGAGGTAGTTGTCGAACACGTCGCGACCGAAACGCAGTTCCAGCGTGCGCAGGAACCACGAGCCCTTGTCGTAGGCCACGTCTGACAGCGCTTCATCGGCGCCGACGCCGCGCGGGTCCGGCGCAAGCTTCTGCGCGTTTGCCTGCATGGTGCCGATCTTTTTCTGCAGCGCGCGTGCGGAGAGCAGCGCTTCCTCATCGGCCAGCGCCTTGCCGTACACCGCTTCGGTGATCCGCCCCTGGACGTACGTGGTAAAACCTTCGTTGAGCCAGATGTCGCGCCACGCGGCAGCGGTGACCAGGTTGCCTGACCACGAATGTGCCAGTTCGTGCGATACCAGCGACACCAGACTCTTGTCGCCGACCAGCACGGTGGGCGTGGCAAACGTCATGTTCGGATTTTCCATGCCACCGAACGGGAATGACGGCGGCAGCACGAGGATGTCGTAGCGCCCCCATGCGTACGGACCGTAAAGTTTTTCCGTGGCGGCGATGAGCTTTTCCGTATCCTCGAATTCGTGTGCGGCCTTGTCGACCACTGACGGCTCCGCATAAACGGCCGAGCGCGGCCCGGTTTCCTTGCTTGCGATGTCGCCTGCGGCAATGGCCAGCAGGTAGGACGGAATCGGATGCGGCTGGTCGAAGTGAAAGTCGCCGTCCAGCGCGTGACCAGCATCGTTGAGCGCGCTCATCACCACGCGTATACCCCGCGGCGCGCTGACGTGCGCATCGTAGGTGAAACGGATTGCCGGTGAGTCTTGCAACGGCACCCACGAGCGGGCGTGGATCGACTCCGACTGCGAGAACATGAACGGCGCCGTCTTGTCCGCAGTCTGCGCTGGCGTCAGCCATTGCAGGCCGCTGGCCTCCGGCGAGGTGGTGTAGACGATGCGTACCTGTGTCGGGTGCTTCGGCGCGCTGATCGTCAGCTTGCTGCCGAGCTGTTGATCGCGCGGCGCCAGCGCGTATTTCAACGGCGTGGACTTGCCGTCGCTACCGAGCGCCTCGATCTTGGCAATTTCCAGATCACGCGTGTCCAGCACCAGCGATTGTGCTTCCGGGTTCTTCCATTCAAGTTTCAGCGTGGCCTGACCATCGAGCCGCTTGTGCGGGAAATCGATTTTCAGGTCGAGGTCAAGGTGGGTCACGCGTACCTGGTCCGGCTGTGCGTAGGAGTTGGGGTCGTTCGCTTGGGCGGCCAGTGGAAGTATCAGGGTGCCGAGGGCGAGGAAGGGCAACAGGCGCATGGCGAAAATCTCGTGCCGGAAACGCCAAGTATGCCATTTCGCAAGTCTCCATCGCCTGTGGCGAAAGCCTTGGTGATGGCAACTCTCTCGCGGAACAGGGGTTGGTGGGAGCCAGCTGCCTGTTGGTAAGGACGCCTGGATGTGCAGCCAACGGCGCGCTGCAAGCGTGCAAGGATGGGTAGCACTGCAGCGTCAGCCCGGCTGGATCTGCCAGACTGGTTGGGCGAAAAACCCGTGTCCGAGGCGCCGCCCGTTTCACCGGCGATAAGCGGTCGTGCGGCAAACGTCATATCCAGGGCGATCTGCGCCCGTCGCGCCGCCATGTGCTTGGCGTCGACCAGCTCCGGCGCTCTTTCGTGGCAGCTTCCCGCTCAGCGTCAAGCTGCAAGCTCCGTAGCGATGCGCATTCTGCGTTCCTCCCCGTCCGCTTCAGCAGTAGCGGCTTGCGAGCTTGTCGGTGGCTTGCACGAGCTGGTCGACAATCGCCGGATCGGCCGCGCTGTGGCCGGCCAGCACGATGTGCAGGCTGGCCTCAGGCCACGCCTGTCCCAACTCCCAGGCGCTGGTAGCCGGGCAGATGATGTCGTAACGACCTTGCACGATGGTCGCCGGGATGTGGCGGATGCGGTCGACATGGCGCAGGAGCTGATCGGGTTCGAGAAACAGCGCATGGCGAAAGTAGTGTGCTTCCACCAGCGCCACGCTGACGGCGTCGCGGGGATCCTCGAAGATGCCGGCTGCATCGGGCTCGTGGATCAAGCTGGTGCTGCCACCTTCCCATGCACTCCATGCCTTTGCGGCGTCGAGACGAGTGGCCTCGTCGGTGCTGTTCAGCCGCTGCCAGTAGGCGTCCAGCAGCGAGTCACGTTCGTCGGGCGGGATGAAGTCGCGAAATCGCGCCCAGCGTTCGGGAAAGATCTGACCGGCGCCGCCGTCAATTTCGTTGAACCAGCGCAGTTCCTGTGGTCGCCCGAGGAAAATGCCGCGAAGCACGATACCCAGCACCCGTTCCGGGTGTGCCTGCGCATAAGCCAGGGCCAGCGTGGAACCCCAGGAGCCGCCGAACACTACCCAGCGTTCAACCCCGAGATGTTCGCGGATGGCTTCAATATCGGCGACCAGATGCCCGGTGGTGTTGTCGATAAGTTCGGCAAACGGGGTGGACTTCCCGCAACCGCGCTGGTCGAACAACACGATGTGGTAGCGCGCTGGGTCGAAAAAACGGCGGTGATAGGCGGACAACCCGGCGCCGGGGCCGCCGTGCAGGAACACCACCACCAGGCCGGCTGGATTGCCGCACTCTTCCACATACAAGGTGTGCAGTGCATCGACTGCCAGGCGATGGGTCTGGTACGGCTCGATCGGGGGATACAGCTCGCGCATGGTGTGGGCTCCTCTATGCGGATCAGCGGGTCTCGAACTGCAGTGCGGCGGTAAGATCGCCCGGCGGTGGGCCGCCGGCCGCGATCATTGAGGCATCGCGCAGTTTCAGTCCGGGCAGTTGCTTGAGCCCGAAGCGCCGAGTAATGAAGCGCAGGATCGAGCCGGTGTCGTAGATTGTGTGATCGACGAAGCCTCGTCTCGCGAACGGTGAAACGACCAGCGCCGGGACGCGGGTGCCGGGACCCCAACGGTCACCTTTGGGCGGCGCCACGTGATCCCACCAGCCACCATTTTCGTCGACCGTGATCACTACCAGCATGTGCGCCCATTGCGAACTTTTTTGCAGGGCATCCACGATGTGCGCAAGATGGCGGTCGCCCGCATTCACATCCGAATATCCGGCGTGCATGTTCAGGTTGCCTTGCGGCTTGTAAAACGTCACCGGCGGCAGGCTGCCGGCTTCGATGGCAGCGAGGAAATGGTTGCTGTGTGCGGTTTCGCCAAAGCCCCCGTCGCGCAAGTGTCGCTTGCGTGCAGCCGTGCCTGGCGCAAATTGGCGGAAATAATTGAGCGGTTGGTGGTGCGGCTGGAAATTTGGCACGCTCGGAAAGGTGTCTGGATCGCCATCGCCCTTGCCGTCCAGCGCCAGTTGCCAACCGCCGGCATACCAGGCCCAGTCAACGTTGGCCGCGCTCAGTGCGTCGCCGATGGTCAGATGGGTTTGTGCGGGTAGCGTGTTCGCGCTGTTGGGGTCGGCCAGCAGGACATCGTGCGGATCTGGATTGAACGCGGGCGCATAAGGCGGACCCATGGTGTTCACAACCCAGAAGTCCGGGGTCAGGGTATCGGCGGCGGCAGGTTTCGCCGGTCCCTGCATCGCGCTCCGAGGCGAGTCATCGGCCAGCTTCGGCCGGATGCCAGCGGGGTCGCTGCCTTCGAGGACCGCGACGTGCGTGCGCGCTTTGCTGGTGTCAGCGTGCGGGTAGTACGGCGGCTGCGCGGCAACGAGGTACTGATGATTGAGAAACGAGCCGCCGAACGCGCCCATGAAGAAGTTGTCGCACAGCGTGAACTGGCGGGCGAGTTGCCACAGCCGCAGATTGACGGCGCCATCGGCGTAATGGCCCATGGTCATTGCCCCGGTGTTGCCCCAGGCGACAAAGCCGTCGTTCCGCCCGCCATTGATCTGCAGTTGGTTCTCGTAGAAACGATGCACCAGGTCACGCGTGACCACTCCGTGTGGCAACGGGGTGCCGTCCGCCGCGCGCAGCGCGAACGGCTGGTTCGGCAGCCCGGTGATGGCGAGTTCGTCGAGCTTGTACGTGCGGTGGTCGACAACCTGCGACTGCGGCACCATGCCACCCCAGACCGGTGGCAAGGTGCTCAGCACGCTGCCGTCGCGATCGCGTTGCCGCGCGGCGCCAGCCGGGACCTGCGCCAGCGGCTGGGCGAGTCCGGGAAAGTCGGCAAACAGATTGTTGAAGCTGCGGTTCTCCGCGTACAGCACCACCACCTGCTGAATATGTTTGTGCAACAGGACATCCAGCGCCGGGGCCGCTAGTGGTCCGGTGTTTTCGCTCATGTGCCCTGCTCGGAGGGGACGCAACGGGAACGTTGCAGCGCGCATCAGCATACAAGGCCAAGGAGAGAAATCGCGTGTCGCCGCGCTGCGCGAGCGGCTGCAAACATTCCGGCATGGTGTTGCGGAAATAAGTTTGACGGAATCGACCGTGGACCGCTGCGGCGCATCCACGGCAGTGCCGGTGGCAACCATCGTTTTCTTGTCGCTTGCCAACCAGTATCTTCGCCACTCCGGCGACGCGGTGCACATGCGCGCGTGTGGTCCTCGGTACGCTTTCGCGTCACCCGGGCCTACGTGTCGATGCCGCCGTGTGCTGTGAGTCGACCCGCAACGCGCCGCTGCGGTGAGGCGTCTGCTGTCTACCATGCTCAAGCGCCGCAACGTACCAAGGAGCAAGCGCGCTTCAGCGAGCGCAAGGACGCTGAGCCTTCAAGTCGGCGTCATCGCCTTTGCTGCCTGCTTCTCGGGCGTCGTGTCCTCGCCACGTGCCTTCATCAGCCCATGGGTGAGTTCTGCTCCCATCAGCACGATGACTGACGCGTAGAACACCCACGTCAGCAGCACCACCAATGCACCGGCAGAGCCGTACGCGCCGCCGACGTCGCCATGGGAGATGTACAAGCCAATCGCCCATTTGCCTGCCAGGAACAGCACGGCGGTCAGGGTGCCGCCCCTGAACGCATCACGCCAGTGAATCTTTGCATCGGGCAGCACGCGGTACATCGCGCCGAAAGCGAGCACGAACACTACGGCTGACAAGACGTACTCGATGATGTGCCATGCCACGGTGTCGGCGCGCAGGACGAGTTGAAGGACGCCGGAAACGACGAACGTGACAATCAGCATGAAGCCGATTCCGCCCAGCAGTGCCAGGGCGCGGGCACGTGCGAGCAGCCAGGCACCAATGGCGGCGCCCGGACGAGGCTCCACGCCCCAGATGCGGTTGAGCGAGCCCTGCAACTGGGCAAATACCGCCGAAGCACCAAACAAAGTGACCCCCAGACCCACCAGACCGGCGATATTGCCGCTACGCGGATGCTCGCGCGCGCTGGTGATCACTGCCTGCACAGCATCGCTGGCCTGCGCGCCAATCATCCCGGTGAGCGAAGCGGCCAGTTGCTGCTGCCAATCACTGTTCAGGCTGGAGAGCATCCACACCAGCAAGACCAGCACCGGCGCAAACGAAACCGACGCATAGAACGCCAGCGCCGCGGCGCGCGTCATCAGTTCGTCGTCGTTGAAACCGGACACCGCAGACATCACCGTGCGCTTGACCAACGAGGTAAATCGCATGCGCGCCTTCCATCCGAGTCAAAGAGTAGGTTCATTCGAACACGACGCCGGTGAAGGAAAGTTCAGTCCCCAAGCTGATCTGCGCGTGGGCGCGGCCGCTGCGCGCATGGCGCGAGCATGCCCCGCGCTGCGCATGACCGGTCGCATCGACGAGCGCGTTGACACCAGCGAGCTGAGTCGGATCGGAAATATCGTTGACGCGGTTGTGGGCCTCCCCAGAGCCGCAGCCAAGGCAACATGCCAGGTTGTCGAAGCGGATCGAAGCAGGAATCGCGACTCGATCAGTGCAGCGCAGCCGACGGCTCAGGCCGCTGGGTCGACTGCGGCGTGCTCGCGTTGGGCGACGCGTGCTTCGGCACAGTTGGCCAGCGCCGAGCGCGCCAGCCACGCCTGATCGGGATAGTAGGAAAACACGAACTGCCCGTTCTTCATCACGTCGATGATCGGTTTGGCGACCGCTGTGCGCAGCGCCGGGCAACCCCAGCTTCGTCCCAACCGACCCATCTTCCGCCCCGTGTCCGCATCTACATACGACGCGCCGTGCATGACAATGGCGCGCTCCATCGCTGCATCATTGATACCCTGCTCGAGTCCGTCCATGCGCAGCGAATAGCCGTTGCGCCCCACGTAGGTGTCGCCGGTCACAAACAGCCCCAGACTCGACGCGTGGGTGCCATCGACATTGGAAAAGCGGTCCGGGACGTTGCCGCCCGAGCCGCTGCCATGAGCGACCAGTTCGTGGTACAGCAAGGTGTGGCTGGCCAGATCAAACACCCACAGTCGCGGCTGCAGCGACGGGCGGCTGTAGTCAATCACCGCCAACCGTTTCGCCGCCGTGCCGACGCCATCGGCTTGGGCACAACGCACGGCTGCCAGTGCCAGTTCGAGCACCTTCGGATCGGCCTGGGGCGCCAGATCATGCAAGGTTGGACTGCTGTGATGCGCTGGCGCTGAAACGCGCACGCCCGTCGGCGAACGCGTGGCCGCAGCCACCACGGTCGTCGCGACGGCGCCAACGCAGACAGCTGCGGTCAGTGCGCAAGCAGATGCAAAGCGGAAGGAAGACATCGCCGGAGTCTACCCAAAGCCACACGGCCAAATGTTCAGGCCGGACATTTGCTGAAGCCACAGCACGCCCGAGTAACCGCACCGTCGTTTACGGCTGCCCCGCAAAGCGGCCATAAGGATTGATTGAAGTCGCGTGCCACCACTGCTTCTCCGGCCCCAGCAACTGCACTTCGAAATGCAGGTGTGGCGCCTCGGCGCTGGCGTTGCCGGTGCTGCCCACGGTGCCGATACGATCGCCGCGGCGCAAGGCTTGGCCTTCGGCCAAGCCAGGTGCGTAGCTGTCGAGGTGCGCGTAGTAATAGATCACGTGGTCGCTTGGATCGAACTGGTAGACCGTCAGGCCTCCGGGCTTGCTGGTAAACAGCTTGACCACGTGTCCGTCGTTGGCCGCCAGCACTGGCGTGCCACGTGGCGCCATGATGTCGATCGCGTCATGCACGCGGTCGGAAGATCGCGCTTGAGTAAAGGTGTCACGCAGGTCAGCGGGCAGGACGCCCTGCACCGGGATGAGCAAGCCGCTGACGGCAGTGGTTGGCACGTTGGCGGGTACGCCGACCGCGAAGCCGCTGCCGGCGTCATTGGCGTGGCTGGTGGCGACAGCCGCCGGCAGGGTGACGGACACGGCACTCGTCGTTCCGGCCGACAACTCGACATCCACTGCTGCTGTGGGCGCGGCCACAGCCAGCGCTGTCGGGGTTGTGGCGGCCATCGGTGCCGCGGGCAGCGGGTTGAGCGAGGTCGCGGCCGGGAGCGAGGAAACCCGATCCGGCACCAGCCAGCCGCTGTGCATCAGCTGGAACATCAGCGCCGCACCACAGGCGACTCCGGCCACGAAGCCGAGCAGAAGCTTCATGTCACTCCTGCAGCAGTGCGGGCATACCCGGCCTGACCGCCTGCGACACCTCAAGCGCGCTCCAGTTGGTCAGGCGAATGCAGCCATGTGATTCGGTCTTGCCGACATGCGCGGGTTCCTGCGTGCCGTGGATCCCGTAGTGTTCCTTGGACAGATCGATCCACACCACGCCTACCGGGTTGTTCGGTCCGGCCGCCAGGGTGACTTTGGCGTCACTGGCCTTGGCATCCCAGAACAGCTTCGGGTTGTAGTGAAACACCGGGTGCTTGGCCACGCCGAGGATTTTCCATTGCCCCAGTGGTAGTGGATCGTGAGTGGAGCCGGTCGAGGCGGGATACTGCGCCACGATTTGTCCAGCTTCATCGCGCAGCGAGACAGTCGAATCGGACTTGTCCACCACTACGCTCGCGATGCGCGGCAGCGGCGTGGTGGCGGCGACACTGGGTGCGACCAGCTCGGCGCCTTCTCTGGTGAAATCGGCGCCCGGGTTGAGCGCTTGCAGGAGCGCCGGGCTGGCGTGGAAGCGTTCACCGAGGGCCTCCAGTACCGAGGTGTAACCCAGCGCATCCAGCTTTGATCGCGCCATCATGCCATCTGGCAGCGGTTTGAACGGGCCTGCGACATCGGCGGCGGTGAGGGTTACCGTCGTCAGCACCGGTGCGCTGTCCGCGTTCAGCGCGGCCCAGGTCGGCGCATCCATCGTGCCGCTCACTGCCAACTTGTGGTTGGTCTGATAGCCGGCAATCGCCTGGTGCATGCTCGATCCGGCAACCGCGTCAATCTCCCCGGGTGAGAAGTGTGCTCGCTCCAGCAGCACCTGTGCGCGCAGCACCGCCGCGCCCTTGTCGCCACTTTTCACCGCGGTGGTCAGCGCGGCGTCGTTCACCGCTTCGGCAGTCAGTTGGACTGGCGCTGCCGGGGCGGGCGTCTTCGCCGAGGCGACGCCGGTGGTCACCAGCGCAAGCAGAAGATTGCTCAACAAGCAGGTTGCGACTTTCACACACACTCCCGATGCGTGGCAGGACGTGCCGCGACTGCGTCATCGTCCGTGAAGGCGTGTGAAATCCAGGCGCACGTGTCTTTGTGCTTCCCGCTCCCGTCACTTGGAGATGGCACCGACTGGTGCGCTCGGGATGGCCACCTTGCCGCCATATGCGCACGGCGTCATGCATGAGGACGCCTTCACCGGCTTCGATGGCGTGGCGCCGAGACGGCACAGTTGGCTTTATCATGCGTCGCTCGCCAGCCCCGTGCTGGTGTGATCTTTCCAGGAACTGCCGCGCATGGATATCCCTGAACGCTTCGATGGGCGCACGCTCGTGGCGATCATGGTGGCGTTGCTGACGTGGTCGTCAGCTTACGCGGCGATCGCCTACACCTTGCCGTATTTCAGCCCCGGCGAAGTGGCGTTGGCGCGGCTGGCGTTTGGGGCGGTGTGTTTCGCGGTGTTGGCAAAGGTCACCCATGTAGCACTTCCGGCGCGCCGCGATTGGCTGCAGGTGGCCCTGCTGGGCGTCACTGGTTTGACCGTCTACCACCTGTGTTTGAACTACGCCGAGACCCAAATCGCCAGCGGTACCGCAGCCATTCTCATTGCCCTGGTACCTGCGGCCACCGCAGCGGTATCCGCCATGTGGATGCGTGAGCGACTGTCGCTGCGCACGTGGATCGGTTTTGGCATCGCGCTGGTGGGTACGGTGTTGGTGGTACTTGCCAGCGGTCAACGCGTGGACACCAATCCGATGGCGCTGTGGGTCCTGGTGTGTGTCATGGCGACGGCAGTTTATTTCGTCGGCCTGAAGCCGTTGTTTGCGCGCAGCAGTACCTTGGGCGTCACGGCGGGTACGTTCTGCGCTGCCGCTGTCGCGGCGCTGCCGTTTGGATGGCGGCTTCCGCAGGCGGTCTTCGCGGCACCGTGGCCACCGCTGTTGGCGTTGCTGTGGCTGGGTATCGCGCCCACCGTTGTCGGCTATCTCGCATGGAATATGGCCGTGCAACGCACGTCGGCGTCACGCGTCAGCAGCTTCCTTTACCTGTCACCGCCCATTGCTTTGCTGATTGGTTGGGTGTGGCTGCACGAGGTGCCGCACGCGCTCATTCTGGTGGGCGGTGCCATTACCGTCGGCGGGGTGATGCTGGCCAATTGGCGACACCCACCCACAGCCGGGATTGTGGTAACTGCGGGCACGTGAAAATGAATGCTGGTGCCACCGTGCCGGCAAACGTACGCGGGCCGGCATTGCCGATTTCCCGCGGTGGCGATCAGTTCAAGCGGGTCAAGTGCAACGTGTGTGGATCGTCGGCGTGTTCCAGCAGCAGGCGTTGCACCCGACCTTGCCAAGCCTCGGCAAAGTCCTTGCGCTGCGTCGTGGTGGCGCCATCACTGAGCGCCGCGATGAGCAACTCGCGCAGGTTGGGTGCCGCTGGCACGTTGCTCAAATCCAGACGCACGCTGACGCTGGCGCCTGTGTCGCGACGGGTGAACTGAATATCGCCGCTGCATGCCGTATCCGCATAGCTCAGTAGAGATTGGCGTACAAAGTGGCCGCCAATCCCGTGAAAGCCGTTGTCGGCAGCCGCGCCGGTAATCAAGGTGAGCACCTGTGCGATGACGCCGTTGACGCCCTCGTCCTCGGGTCCGGGAATGTGCACGTTGATCGCGCCGCGTTCGGCAGGCTCATCCGGATACAGTGCCCGCAGTGCGGCACGGGCCATCAGAAACGCGCCGGCAACGGTCGGGCAGGAATGCCCGGCCAGATGCACCGCGTCAACGTAGGTGTATTCCATCACTCCGCCTTCCGCGGCGCCGAGAAAGTCGGATAGCGGATCACGCAGGGTGATGTGCGGTGCCTGGTCGAAGAACGCCGGGTAAGTCATGAGCGGTGTGACCTCATTCAACCGGCATGTCGACAATGCCGAAATCGATCACGATCGCGCCGGGCTCGCGCTGGCGGTAGGTGACGGTCAGGTTGTCGCCGAGGCGGTCGCGAAGCTGCGCGAGCAGCGGGATGGGATCGTGGTCATTGATGAAGCGCATGGTCTCGCCGGAGCGCAGCGCGCCAATCGCGCCAAAGATGGCCGAATGGAACGGGTAGACGTTTTCTTCGGGAGCCATTTCAGCGGACATGCGATGGATGCTCGAGGGGGAAAGGGGAGCATCAACATACGCCAGCGCGGGCGTGGTGCCTCTGACGTGGATCAGCCCGGCGGCAAACGTGCACCACGCGACTGCGCAAGACCTCAGAACTTGTAGGCGCGATGGATCGCCACGACACCATTGGTGAGGTTGCGCACCTCCACGCGGCCGAACCCGGCGCGCTCCATCATGCCCTTCAGCGTGGCCTGATCGGGATGCTTGCGAATCGATTCGGCAAGATATTGGTAGCTGTCGGCGTCGCCCGCGAACAGCCGACCAAGCCGCGGCAGTACCTTGAATGAATGGAAGTCGTAGAGCTTGTTGAACAGCGCGTTCTGCACGCGCGAAAACTCCAGCACCAGCAGGCGACCACCGGGCTTGAGTACGCGAAGGATATCCACGAGTGCCTGATCCTTGTCAGTCACGTTGCGCAGCCCGAACGCCATGGTCACCGCGTCGAAACTGTTGTCGGCAAATGGCAGCGCCTCGGCGTTGAGTTGCGCCCAGCGCAAGCCGGAAACCAGTCCGCGGTCAGTCAGCCGGTCGCGCCCGACATCCAGCATCGCGGCGTTGATGTCACCCACCACCACTTCGCCGGAGTCGCCCACAACCGGTTGCAACAGTGCTGCGATATCGCCCGTACCGCCGGCCAGATCGAGCACGCGATCGCCGCGACGCACACCACTGATGGCCACGAAATGGCGCTTCCACAGGCGGTGCACGCCGAACGACATCAGGTCGTTCATCAAGTCGTAGTTGTGCGCGACCGAAGTGAAGACCTGACCAACCAGCTTCTGCTTCTCGTCGACCGGCACATCGCGAAAGCCGAAATGGGTGGTTGCGGGCTGCTCGTTCATGGGCGTCATGCTACAGGATCGGGTACTGGCCGCGGTCGGCCGGCAGGTCCCAGCGGCACCGTCCCAGCGGGCACTGCACGCCGGCTTGTGCCTGTGGTGCGTTGCGTAGCGGAGCCACAGGCGGGGCCGTTCAAGGCAAGGTTGGTTCGCCACCTTCCTTGTAAATGACCCCGTCCTTCATCACGAAACTGACGCGTTGCATGGCGGTGATGTCGTCCAGCGGGTTGCCGGGCACGGCAATCACGTCGGCGCCGCGACCCACGGCAATCTGGCCAAGCTGATCGGATTTGTGCAGCAGTTCGGCGGCGTGGGTGGTGGCTGCCTGCAGTGCATACAGCGGCGGAATGCCGGCTTGCACCATGTATTCAAATTCCTTCGCGTTCTGGCCGTGCGGATAGACCGCCGCATCGGTACCAAACGCGATCTTGACGCCGGCCTTGTAGGCCTTGCCTGCAGTGGCCTGGATGAGTGGCCCCACCTCCATGGCCTTGCGCGCGATCTGCGGCGGGTAGTAACCGGGCTTGCCAGCCATCTCCTGCACGTACTTGCCGGCAATGATCGTGGGCACATACCACGTGCCGTGCTGCTTCATCAGTTGCATGTCGGCCGCATCCATGAACGTGCCGTGTTCGATGGAATCCACGCCGCCGATAATGGCCCGACGGATGGCCTCCGCACCGTGTGCGTGCGCGGCGACGGTCAGGCCGTAGTCGTGTGCCGCAGCGACCACCGCCTGGATTTCCTCGATGGTCATTTGCGGATTGTCGGCGCTGGCACTTTCGTCGAGCACCCCGCCGGAAGGCATGATCTTGATGACATCGACGCCGGCCTTGTAGTGCAGGCGGACGGCTTTCCACGCGTCTTCCGGGCTGTTGATGACTCCATCCTTGACCCCCGGATCCCCGGCCAGATCCATGCGGTAGCCATCGGTGGGATCAGCATGGCCTCCGGTACTGCCGATCGCCCGTCCGGCGGTGAAGATGCGCGGGCCGGGCACGATGCCAGCGTTGATGGCGTTGCGCAGCGCGATGGATTCGCCGTTCCCGTCACCCAGGTTGCGCACGCTGGTAAAGCCGGCCAGCAATGTGCGCCGCGCGTACACGGTGGAACGGATCGCGTAGTCGGCACTGTTCCAGCGAAATTGATCGGTGAAGCCGGTCGGGCTGGTTTCAAACGTCAGGTGCGTGTGCGCGTCGATCAAACCCGGCAGGCAGGTCGCGTTGGACAGATTGACGTAGTGAAAGCTTCCACCGGCGGCCTGATAGGCCTTCACGTCCACGGCACCCGGGTGCATCTCGCGGATGCGCCCGGCCGCGACGATCAGGGTTGTCTCACCCAGCAGCCTGCCGGCGGCCGTGTCGAGCAAATGCCCGCATTGCACGACGCTGATTGCAGCGCCAGCGACCGGTGCGGATGGCGCGACCCCGGCGGCCGACGCAGTGCATGGCAACGCCACGAGCGCCGCAGCGATCACGAGTGCAAGAGGTGTGGACATGGCAGAGCTCCAGAGCAGGTATGGCCATCTTGCACGCGCGTGCGCCATGTGGCGACCGTGCCGAAAGTCATTGGACCTCGCGCGTTCCCGCACCCTGGCTACGGCCTTCCATCAGCGAGTGCCGCGCATGATGGCGCCGGTGCCGTAACAGCATCGACTCAATCGCGCGTGTGCGCTTGTTTCGGGTCAGTGTCCCCAGGCGCATCATGCGTTGCTGCAGCGTTGTCCGGTGTGGTTGGAGCGGGCCCCTGCAGGCTTGCGGGGCGTTCTGTCTCGGGCGCATTGCCGCCGGGTGTGATCTTGAGTATGGAATGACGTACTTCGCGCGACAGAATGACGCGCGCATCGCGCACGATGTCTTCCAGCCCGCTGTCGTAGTCGAGATTGCCGGCGTCGTCAGTCCACACCACGCGGCGCTCGCGCAGCTTGTGGATGAAGCCGCGGAACAGCGCCTTGTCGAAGAACTCCGGGGCGGATAGTTCGTTGAGCAGGCTCAGGCGTTGCGCCGTAAGGGTGCACACCGTTTCCAGTTGCGCGGCAGTCATCGTGCGCGGGCCGTTTTTGACCAACGCGGCAACCGTGATGTAGTAGCGCTCGAAAGCCTGGATGAGGCTGCGCGCGATGATCTTGAGTTGAAATGCGCTGTCCTCCTGGCCGGGGCTGCGTTCCAGCACGCGGCCGTCGCCACCGGACTCGAGCAGGCCGCGACGCAAGAAAAAATCAATGGTCGCCTGCAATTGCGTGCTGAAGCCGTCAGCATCCCATGGCAAATACAGTTCGCCCTGGATGAACGGGTAGATGATGCCTCCCAGGCGCAGCACGGAGGCGCGTGATATCCGCCGATTATTCAGGAAGCAGCACGCCACCCATGCACCAGCGGCGGTCAGATGCAGCGCGTTGTTGCGGAAATAGCTGAGCAGTACGGCCTGCTCTCTGGCTACACACAATACGTCGCCCAGGGGATGGGCGACGCGCTGGATCCAGCCCATGTGTTCGCCGTACTCGATGATGCTGGTGCTGTTCATCGCGGTCAGGGTGACCCGGTCCGAATATGCCAACTCCTCGAACAGCGCCTTGGTCAGGTCAAGCTGGGCGAGCAGGTCGCTCTCAGCCATCGCGTGCTTGGGCGTCGCCAACAGCACCAGCGCGAGCAGGTTGATCGGGTTGACGTCAGCGGCGCGATTGATGTTGATCTGGATTTGCGCTGCCAGACGATCGGTGACCGCGCCCAACCACTCTGGCTTGCTGGATGCCGCCGCGTCCACGTTGCGCCAGTCCGCTCCGGTGGCATCCAGCAGCGGCGTGAGTTCGATCGGCTCGCCGAAATTCAGCGTGACGTGGCCGTAGCGCTGGCGCAATACCTTCAGGCCGCGCAGCAGACCGAACAGCGATTCCTTCTGTTTCGCCTTGCCGCTGAGCTCGCCAGCGTAGGATTTGCCCTCCATGATCTTTTCGTAGCCGATGTACACCGGCTGGAACAACACCGGGCGGCGCGGCGCGCGCAAGAATGCGCGGATGGTCATCGCCAGCATGCCTTCGTGCGGCGCCAGCAGGCGCCCGGTGCGCGACCGCCCACCCTCGATGAAGTACTCAATCGGCACGCCGCGATCGATCAGTTGCGCCAGGTACTCGTTGAACACCACCGAGTAGAGTGGGTTGCCCTTGAAGCTGCGGCGCAGGAAAAACGCTCCGCCGCGGCGCAGGAGCGGCCCGAGCAAGGGCAGGTTGAGGTTCACCCCAGCGGCGATGTGGGGCACTACCACCCCGGAGATGTGAAGTTGGTAGCTGAGCAGCACGCACCACTTCAAACCCGGGTGCCACGGCACGCACCTTGTCGAAGTGATGCATGGTGATGCCGTCGTACAGCTTGTTCCAGAAATTGCGCAGCACGAACGATACTGAACGCACCACCGGGTGCGAATAATCGGCGGCAATTTCCAGGGCAATCTTGTGCGCGTTGCGCCAGGCCTTGGCCGGCGTGATCTTCTCCTTCGCTGCATTGGCAGCGATCGCGGCGCGCACCGTGTCGGCATTCAACACCGCATCCACCACCGTGCGCCGATGCGACAGGTCCGGCCCGATCACGGCGGCGCGGATGCGGTGGAAATGGGTACGCAGCACGCGCGCAATCTTGCGGACAAAACGCTCGTCAGTGAGGTCGGGGGATTCGTCCAGCACGCTGCGCAGCGAGATTGGCGCGGAAAAATGCACTATCGTGTCGCGCCCATTCAGCAACAGCGCAAGCAAACGGCGAAAGCGGCCTACTGCGATCCAGTTCTCCGAAAACAGCACACGAAACCAGCCACTGTCGCGATTCGGTGCACGTCCCACGTAGATCGCCACCGGCACGAGCTGGATATCCACCTCTGACCGGTCGCGCAGGGATTGCAGCAACTGGCGCAGCGCGACTTGCCCAGAGGGCTTGCGGGTGCGCCCGAACACCCAACCCTCGCGCTGTATCAACGCGAATACCGAACGCCGCCGTCGGGTGCCTGCCAAGCCCTGCAGTGGATTGGGCAAGCCCGCCTCGCGACAAGCGCGCTGCAGGATCAGTGTGTCGGAAAAGCCGTCTCGTTCGATCACGTAGCACACCGCTGCATCGCCCTGCAGCAGGCTTGCCGGCTCCGCTGGGTCCCGGCGAATCTTCACCCAAGGTTGCAGCAGCGAGCCGACAAAATCGAACCACCACGATGTGCGCTGGCGAGGGACGGGGTGGGCGCGGGAAATATCTTGCATCTGCCCATTGTAATGGCATGGCTCGTCGGCACTATGGTTGCGCATCCTCCAGGCCACGCATGCGTCCGTGCACACCGATCGTCGGGCGCACGCCTGCCTGGTGATGCAGCGTCAATGGGCTGATCCGGCGTGGAACCGCAGGCTGCAACGGCGTGACGGCACAGGGGTATGCAGGGAGCATGCGGCGGCGTTGCCGCGCGACGCCGCCGGGGTGTGCTGCGACTGTGTTGGGTCGACGGCAGCGGACATGTCGGGTGGATCCCTGCTGCGGGCGTCGTTGCTGGCGGCCTGCAGTGGCGCTGGATCATGGGCACCTTTGCCCCGGCCGTGGCAAACCGCGACAATAGTCCGTTGCGATGCGTGTGCCGGTCGGCACCTGTGTCGATTTGAGCCCGCTGCAGCGCACGGTGTCCGCGCGCGACAGGCTGCATTGCAATCCCCATCGCTGCCAGAAGGTTTCCGCGCCATGTCGCCCACGCCCACCATCATCTACACCCTGACCGACGAAGCTCCGTTTCTCGCCACGCAGTCCCTGCTGCCGATCATTACCGCGTTCACGCGTACCGTCGGCATTGGCGTGGAGACGCGCGATATCTCGCTGGCCGGACGCATCATTGCGCAGTTCCCCGAGCTGCTGACGCAGGCGCAACGCATCCCCGACGACTTGGCCGAACTCGGCGCGCTGACGCTGACCCCGGAGGCAAACATCATCAAGCTGCCGAACATCAGCGCCTCGGTGCCGCAGTTGAAGGCCGCGATCAAGGAGTTGCAGACCCAAGGTTATGCGCTGCCGGATTACCCCGATGAACCGGCCAACGCGGAGCAGAAAGCGCTCAAGACGCGCTATGACAAGCTCAAGGGCAGCGCCGTGAACCCGGTGCTGCGTGAAGGGAACTCCGATCGCCGCGCGCCACTGTCGGTAAAGAATTACGTGCGCAAGCATCCGCACAAGATGGGTGCATGGAGTGCCGATTCGCGTACGCATGTGGCGAGCATGGAGCACGGTGATTTTTATGCCAGCGAACAATCCGCGCTGATCGCGCGCGCGGGCAACGTACGCATTGAATGGACCGGCAAGGACGGCAGCACCCAGGTGCTGAAGGATAAAACGCCGGTGCAGGAAGGCGAGCTGATCGACGCTGCAGTGATGAGCGCGCAGGCGCTGGCTGATTTTGTCGACGCGCAGATTGCCGATGCCAAGCGCCAGGACGTGCTGTTTTCGGTGCACCTGAAGGCCACCATGATGAAGGTCTCCGACCCCATCATGTTCGGTCAGGTGGTCAGCCGCTACTACGCCGATGTGCTGGCCAAGCATGCTGCCGTGCTGCAGTCGGTGGGCTTCAACCCGAACAACGGCATCGGCGATTTGTACACGCGCATCGCCAGCTTGCCGGCTCAGCAGCAGGATGCAATCAAGGCCGATATCGAGGCTGAGTATGCGCAGCGTCCCGCGCTGGCCATGGTCAATTCAAGCAAGGGCATTACCAATCTGCACGTGCCCAGCGACGTCATCGTCGACGCCTCGATGCCGGCGATGATTCGCGATTCGGGCAAGATGTGGAACCCGCAAGGCGAACTGCAGGACGTCAAGGCGCTGATCCCTGATCGCAGCTACGCCGGCGTGTACCAGGCGGTGATCGAGGACTGCAAGGCGCATGGTGCGTTTGACCCGGCGACCATGGGCAGCGTGCCGAACGTCGGCTTGATGGCGCAGAAAGCCGAGGAATACGGCTCGCACGACAAGACCTTCCAGATCGCTGACGATGGCGTGGTCAAGGTCATTGATGATGCGGGCAAGGTGCTGCTTCAGCACGCGGTGGAGGCGGGCGATATCTGGCGCATGTGTGCAACCCGCGACGCGCCGATCCGCGACTGGGTAAAGCTGGCGGTGAGTCGTGCCAGTCACACGCCAGCGGTGTTCTGGCTGGACCCGCAGCGCGCGCATGACGCGCAGGTGATCCTCAAGGTGCAGCACTATCTGCGTGAACACGACCTGCGTGGCCTGGATATTCGCATCATGGATCCGGTGGCGGCCACGAAGTTTTCGCTGGAACGCATCCGCAAGGGATTGGACACCATTTCCGTCAGCGGAAATGTACTGCGCGACTATCTCACCGACTTGTTCCCGATCATGGAGCTTGGTACCAGTTCCAAGGTGCTGTCGATCGTGCCGCTGATGGCCGGTGGCGGATTGTATGAGACCGGTGCCGGCGGCTCGGCGCCGAAGCACGTGCAGCAGTTTCTGCAGGAAAACCATTTGCGCTGGGATTCACTCGGCGAGTTTCTGGCACTGGGTGCATCGCTGGAACAGGCTGGCAGCCGCAGTGGCGATGTCGGCATCGACGTGCTGGCCAAGACTCTGGACTTGGCCAACGGCCGCTTCCTCGATACCAACAAGTCACCGTCACGCAGCGCCGGCGAGCTGGACAATCGCGGCAGCCACTTTTATCTGGCGCTGTATTGGGCGCAGGCGCTGGCATCGCAAGACATCGATCCCGCATTGAAGACCGCATTCGCCCCGCTGGCCCAAGCGTTGTCGCAAAACGAGGCACGTATTGTCGGCGAGCTCAACGCCGTGCAGGGTGCCCCCGTCGATATTGGTGGTTATTACCATCCGGACATGGACCGTGTCAGTCGCGCGATGCGTCCGAGTGCGACGTTCAACGCGGCGTTGGCGGCGTTGCAATCACACTGAACGCCGGCGCCTTGTGCGCAGAAATCGGCATCGGCGATTTGCTGGCGCTGCGTGGTTACCCAACCGGCAGTCAGCAAGTCGCTGACACAATGCATTCTTTGGTCAACGGGCTATTTTGTATGCATCGGCTGCGCAGTGTGGTTCTTGTGTTGGCGTGGATTGTTGTGGCGCCGGCGTGCGCCCAGTCTGTCGTCAGCGCGGCGCCGCCGCCCTCGCGTGACAACGTTGCCGACCTGGCACCGGTGGTGGTCAGCGGCGTGCAGCCAGGACCGGGGTTGTGGCTGGTATCGCGCGGCGATCATGTCATGTGGGTATTGGGTACGTTGTCGCCGCTGCCCCGCAACATGCAATGGCAGTCGCATGCGCTGGAGCAGGTCATTGCTGAGTCGCAGCAGGTGTTACTGCTGCCGACGGTGAAGATGAAGGTCAACGCTGGCTGGCTCGGCAAGTTGTTCCTGCTGCCGTCAGCGTACGGCGCACGCAAGAACCCCGATGGTGCGACCTTGCAGCAGGTACTGCCGCCACCGCTGTTTGCGCGCTGGCAGGCGCTGCAGCAAAAGTACTTGCCGGATGCGCGCAAAGTGGAACGCTGGCGCCCACTGTTTGCCGCGCAGGAGTTGTACAAGAAAGCTCTGGCGGCACATCAGCTCAGCAATGGTGGCGGCGTGCGCGAGCGCATCGACGTTCTGGCCAGGCAACATGGGGTCAAGGAAACGCCGGTTGAATATCAGGTGGTCATAGACCACCCGAGCGCGGCGATCAAGGCGTTCAAGAAGTCGGCACCAAACGACATCACCTGTTTCAGCCGCACGCTGGATAGCATCGAGCAGGACATGCCGGCGATGACGTTACGCGCGAATGCGTGGGCTACCGGTGACCTGCCGGCGTTGCGCACGCTGCCGAACAGTGATCGACGTGAGGCCTGTGTGGCCGCGCTGACCAATGCCGGCTTTGCGCACACACTCGGGCTGGACGATGTCGTGCACCAGCTCGAGTTCACGTGGCTCAGCGCGGCCCGTGCTGCACTAAGCACGAATGCGCAAACCTTCGCCGTACTGCCGATGGATGAGTTGCTCAAACCGGACGGGTATATGGCCAAGCTCAAGGCCGAGGGTTATCAGGTTGACCCCCCGGCCGAGTAGTCCAGGCGGGTCGCTGGCCACTTGCTCAATGCAATACCCAACGGGCTTTATGGCCGGCCGCTGCTGCGAGGTCAGAATCCAAAGTGGCTCAGGCCCGGGTGGTCGTCCGGCCGGCGACCGAGGGGCCAGAAGAACTTGCGATCCGCGACGCCAATCGGCACATCGTTGATGGACGCGTGGCGGTACAACAACAGGCCGGCGTCATCAAACTCCCAATTTTCGTTGCCGTAGCTGCGAAACCAGTGACCCGAGTCGTCGTGCCACTCGTAGGCAAAGCGCACCGCCAGTCGTGCACCACCGAACAGCCAGAGCTCCTTGATCAGGCGATAGTCGAGCTCCTTGTCCCATTTGCGGCGTAGAAATGCGCGTGCCGCGTCACGACCGGCGACGAACTCGGCGCGGTTACGCCAGTGGGTGTTCTGCGCGTAAACCTGAGCCACGTGTTCAGGATCGCGGGTGTTCCAGGCATCCTCGGCTCCGCGTACCTTCTGCGTCGCAGTTTCCAGGGTGAATGGCGAAAATGCAGAGCTTGCCTTCATGGTGACCTCAACACTGTGCGTGGCTGGATGCGTAAGTGGACAGCCTTGCCTACTGGCGCAGTGTAATGCGGCCAGGCCAAGCCGGCTTTGCCGGCGTAGCCATTGGGCGCCGACAGACCTTGTATCCGGCATACGCCCGCAAGGATGATTTATATTTGAACCTCGACTGCGCCGGGCTGATTGCGGCGCTGGATTCACGCATCTTTCAGGGGAACACATGTGCTGATCAGAATCAGTGTGCTGCTGCTCTTCGCGTTCATGGCATTGCCGGCGTTCGCCGGTCCGGCGAACGGACCGGCGCGGGTCTTGACCGGCGCGGACTTGTTCAATCTGGAAGTGGCCAGCGACCCGCAGATTGCCCCCGATGGCAAGACGGTCGTCTATGTGCGTGGCGCAAACGACATCATGGTCGACCGCACGCGCACGTCGATTTGGTCAATCGATGTCGCCAGCGGCGAGCAGACGCCAGTGGTCGCCGGACCTGGTAGCCATACCCAGCCGCGCTGGTCTCCAGATGGCAGCCGGATCGCCTATCTTTCCAAGGTGGATGGTCAGGACGGGATGCAGCTTTTCGTGCGCTGGATGAGGACTGCGGCGACTGCGCGGATCACCGGTCTGCCGGACGCACCGCATGGCATCACCTGGTCGCCGGATGGCAAGGGCATCGCCTACACCATGTTTGTTCCTGACGTGGCGGCGAAACTCGGCGCGCTACCGGACAAGCCGGTCGGTGCGAAATGGGCGGAGCCGTTGCAGATCATTGACTCTGTGGTGTACCGGACTGACGAGGGTGGCTATACCAAACCCGGCTACGAGCAGGTGTTCTGGGTGCCGGCCGACGGCGGTGCGCCGACGCAATTGACGTTCGGCGCGCACGGCATCCGTGGCCAGTTGTCCTGGTCGGCCGATGGGCGCGACGTCATCTTCAGCGCGAACCTGGCACAGGACTGGCAGCGTGATGTCGTCAACACCGAGGTTCACGCCGTCTCGATCGATACCCTCGATGTGCGCACGTTGACCCATCGCAACGGGCCGGACGCCGAGCCCCGGGTGTCGCCTGATGGCAAGTGGATTGCCTATGTCGGCTTCACTGATCGCTACGTTGGTTATCAGAATCGGCAGTTGTCGATCATGCGTGCGGATGCCAGCGGCGACCGCGTACTTACCGCGCAGCTCGATCGTAGTGTCGCCGATCCGCTCTGGGCTGCCGACAGCGACTCCGTGTATGTGAGCTACGACCACCAGGGCGCTACCCGCGTCGCGCGGGTCCAGCTTGATGGGAGCGTGCACACGGTTGCCGAAGGCCTCACCGGCAGCGGCCTGGATCGGCCATACACGGGTGGCCAGTTCAGCGTGTCCCGCGATGGTACCGTCGCGTTCACGAGTGGTACGACGCAGCGCCCGTCCGATGTATGGGTCACGCGCGGGCGCAATCCGCGGCAATTGACGCACCTCAACGCCGCGCTGCTTGGCGCAAAGACGCTCGGCAAGGTGCAGCCGCTCGCGGTCACCGCGTTCGACCAACTGCCGATTGATGCCTGGGTCGTCACGCCACCAAACTTCGATCCAGCACACAAATACCCGCTGATTCTGGAAATCCATGGTGGCCCGTTCGCCGCTTATGGTCCGAGCTTTTCGACCGACGATCAGCTTTACGCCGCAGCCGGCTACGTCGTGGTGTATGTCAATCCACGCGGGTCGACCGGTTATGGCGAGAGCTTCGCCAACAAGATCGACAAGGCTTACCCCGGTCACGATTACGACGACCTCATGAGTGCGGTCGACGCGGTACTCGCGAAGGGTTTCATCGACCCGCAAAATCTGTTCGTGACTGGCGGCTCAGGCGGCGGTGCGCTGACCGCCTGGATCGTTGGCAAGACCGACCGCTTTCGCGCAGCGGCTGCCCAGAAGCCGGTCATCGACTGGTCCAGCTTCGTGCTGACGGCAGACATGACCCCGTTCTTTGCGCGCTACTGGTTTGGCAAGCTGCCATGGGAAGACCCGGCCGGCTATTGGGCGCGTTCGCCGCTGTCGCTGGTCGGTAACGTCAAAACCCCGACCCTGGTCGTGGTCGGCGCGGAAGACCATCGCACGCCCGATAGCGAATCGGAACAGTATTACGCGGCCCTGCAACTGCGCGGCATTCCCACCGCGCTGGTCAAGGTGCCCGGTGCCAATCACGCGGGTCTGGCCGCTCGTCCGTCACAATCGGCAGCGAAAACTGCCGCCATCCTGGCGTGGTTTGCGCGGTACCGCACGACTCAACCGAACGAGCAATCACCGCAGTAGAAAGAGCGTGGATGCTGCGACTGGGGACTGCAGTATGCGCATCGCCTGCGCGGCGGGAAGGGGAAGTTTCCCAGCAGGCGCGTGAGCCCCTGCCCCGCGCCCCAACACCACGGTTCGGACCCATCCTGGCTCGCGACAGGTGCTGCATCGGTTGTTCAGTCCGCGGGCACGCATCTTCCTTCCGCCCACCGGCATAGCGCATCCACCTGCTCCTTCATCAGCACGGACAATGGTCGGGTCTGCTTCAGCGCATTGATCAGGATCGCCTGATCCAGGGCTGTGCCGCTACCTGCTGCGTCATACAGCGCGCTGACGATGGCCTGCTCGATTTCGGCGCCGGAGAAGCCCGTGCTGGCGTTGGCGAGGGCGGGCAGGTCGAAGCTGGTGGGGTCCAGTTTGCGGCGGGTCAAATGCAGACCGAAGATTTCGGCGCGCACGGATGCGCTGGGCAGGCCGACAAAGAAGATCTCGTCGAAGCGGCCCTTGCGCAGCAGTTCGGGTGGAAGCTCCTGTACGGCGTTGGCGGTGGCGACCAGAAACACATTGGCCTTGCGTTCGGCCATCCATGTCAGCAGGTAGCCGAGGACGCGCCGCGATACGCCGCCATCTTCACCGCCACCGCTGGCCAGACCCTTCTCGATTTCGTCGATCCACAGGACGCATGGCGCCAGCAATTCCGTGCTGGACAGGGCTTCGCGCAGGTTTTTTTCCGTTTCGCCCTGGTACTTGTTGTACAGCGTGCCGAAATCCAGACGCACCAGCGGCACGCCGAAACCGCCGGCGATGGCTTTTGCCGCCAGGCTTTTGCCGCAACCTTGGACACCCAGCAGCAACACCCCCTTTGGCGGATCAAGCGTGGGTGCGGCGGCCGGGTCAAGGAATACCGTGCGCCGGCGCTGCACCCATTCGTGGAGACGGGTAACGCCGGCCACATCGGCGAAGCTGGCCGTGGCGTATTCGTAATGCAGCAGGCCGGCGCGATTGAGCAGGTCAAACTTGGACTGCATCAGCTCGGGCAGATCCTGTGGACCGAGCGCGCCGTCGTTGTAGATGAGCTTGCGCACGATGCGCCGCACATCGGGCATGGTGAGGCCGAGCAGGTTGCGCACGATGCTGCGCGTGGCATCGTTGTCCACGCTGATCTTGCGGCCTTGTTCGCGCTGCCAGGCCAGTGCCTCGCCGCGTACGATCCCGGTGATCTCCTTGCTGTCGGGCAGCGACAACGGGACCCGCAATGCCAGGGCCTCGAGTTCATCGGGCAACTCGACCCTCGCGCCGACGAGCACGATGGTATGGGCAGCCGAGCGCTGACGTTGCACGATTTCGCGCAACTGGCGCTGGGTCATGGCGTAGCGCACCAAGCTGTGGAAATCGAACAGCAGGTAGATGCCGCTTTCGCTCTGCGCGCGGATTGCGTCCAGTGTAGTGGTGGCGTCGGGGGCGACCTCAGCGGACTGGGCGAAGTCGAGGCGCTTGAGGCCAGCGGTGAGTGTCCAGCACCACAAGGGCCGCAGGGATTGCGCTATCACGTGGCGAAAGCATTCGATCACGCGTTGTTCGTCCACCGTCTCGATCACCAGCAGCGGCGTCGACGCACGCACCAGCGTGGTGAGATCTTCAAGCTCGCTCATTGTTCCCCCCGGGATGAGGCGCCACGTTAGCAGAGGGCGCGCGGTTTCCGCGTAGACGCGCGACGGTATACGCTCCCAATTCATCACCGACGGAGCACGACCATGCGCCCCTTGTTGATCCTGCTGCTTGCTGTCTTGTCGCTCCCGGCCTGTGCCGCAACAAAGCTGAATCAGTTGACGCTGCCGCCGGGTTTTCGCATTGCGTTGTACAGCGATCAGGTGCCGAACGCACGGGCGATGACGCTGGGCACAAACGGCACCGTGTTTGTCGGCTCTGCGGGCGCCGGCAAGGTGTACGCATTGACCGACAGCAACGGCGATGGCGTGGCCGACAAGGTACGCGTGCTTGCCAGCGGGCTGCAGCTGCCGATGGGCGTGGCGTTTCACGATGGTGATCTGTATGTATCGGCGGTCAGTCGCATCGTGGTTCTGCGTGACATCGAGCATCACCTGGACAATCCACCCGAGCCGGAGTTGATCACCGACAAGCTGCCGACTGAGACGCACCACGGCGGCAAGTTCATCGCCTTCGGCCCGGATGGAAAGTTGTATGTGCCGATCGGTGCGCCGTGCAACATCTGCGACCCGGCCCCGGATCACGGCAAGCTGCTGCGCATGAACGCCGATGGCAGTGCCTGGCAGGACGTGGCACTGGGTGTGCGCAACACCGTGGGCTTTGACTGGCAACCGGGTACGCACCACCTGTGGTTTACCGACAACGGTCGCGACCTGATGGGTGATGACATGCCGAGCGACGAGTTGAACGAGATAACCCGCCTGGGCGAGCATTTCGGCTATCCGTTTTGCCATCAGGGCGACACGCTGGATCCGAAGTTCGGCGCTGGAAAATCGTGCAAGGACTACACGCCGCCGGTGCTGAAACTTGGCGCGCATGTCGCTGCGCTGGGCATGCGCTTTTACACCGGCAAACAGTTTCCGGCCGCCTATAACGGCGCAGTGTTGATCGCCGAGCACGGCTCGTGGAACCGCTCCAAAAAATCCGGCTATCGAGTGATGACCGTACGCTTGCACGGCAACAAAGTCTTGTCGTACGCGCCGCTGGTGTCCGGCTTTGAGCAGAACGAACTCGCGTGGGGCCGTCCGGTGGACGTACAGCCGTTGGCGGACGGCAGCGTGCTGATCAGCGATGATCTGGCCGGTGCGGTGTATCGGCTCACCTACCGCCCGTAGACCGGCTCCATGCGCACAAGCGTCGGCACCGGCAGTCCGCGTCCCACGGGGATCAAAACGCACGGCGCGACAACGACGTCACGCCAGCAACTGCGATAATGGTTGGCGCGGCGCACCTGGCTAGTGTCCACCGTACTTGTGCACTACGTGGCAGTATGGCAAGCAGTTGACGGGCAGCGCCCGCCCGACGAAGCTGCACTGGCGAGTTGGCGTGGACCGCCGGGATTCGTGGCAACTGTGTCGTGACATCCTGCCAGCATGATGGATGGCGCCACGCGCGGCATTGCCAATCTCTGTCAATGCTTGACCACGTCGCATTTCCCGCCCCGGAGGAAACCCATGCAGCTACGCAGTGACAGTTTTGCCGATGGTCAGCTCATTCCTTCGCGATTTTGTTTCGGCAAACGGGCAGACCCGGTTGCGCTGTCCGACAACCACAGTCCGCACCTGGCTTGGCGGGACGCGCCTGCGGGTACGCGTAGCTTTGTGCTTACCTGCATCGACACCGACGCGCCAAGTCGCGGTGATGACGTGAACAAGCCGGGCCGCATCGTCTCGGTGGATCTGCCGCGGGTGGAGTTTGTGCACTGGCTCATGGCCAACATTCCTCCAGAGTGTGGCGAGCTGGCTGCCGGAGCGTGCAGCGACGAGGTGACCCCGCGGGGCAAGCGGGTACCCTTCGGACCGCCTCGCAGCGTCCAGGGGATGAACGATTTCACAGGCTGGTTTGCCGGGGACGCGGACATGGATGGCACATATCTCGGTTACGACGGTCCTTGCCCGCCGTGGAACGACGCATTGCTGCATCGCTACCATTTCACGTTGTCCGCACTGGACGTCCCTGCGTTGCCACTGCCGATGGGCTTTGACGTGGTGGCCTTGCGTGCCGCGATGATGGGCCATGTGCTGGCGCAAGCCGCGCTGACGGGCACCTGCAGCCTCAATCCGACCGTGCATGACTGAACACCTGTGCGCATGGCGTGCACGAGAGCGTGGCGTGTCTTCACATGCGCATGGCGGGCAGTGTGGGTGAATGAGTCAGTGTGATCTCCCGATCTCACCCGTCTCCTGGTAACCCACCGCCTTGCACGAGGACATGCTCATGCTGCATTACGCACTCGTTTTTCTGGTTATTGCCATCATCGCTGCGGTACTCGGGTTTGGCGGTATCGCCGGCGCCGCCGCCGGCATTGCCAAGATCCTGTTTGTTGTCTTTCTGATCCTTGCGATCATTGCGTTCTTCCGTCGCGCACGTTGAGTGCGCTCGAAAATTCCTTTTGACCGCAACCTTCAAACTTTCGGAGCACTTCATGAACGAGCAAGATTCCATCATCCAGCCCGGCACCGGGCAGCCAGGCACCGGGACCACGCGCATCGACGAGCGCGCCGAGCGCATCAAGCAAGCTACATCCAGTGCAGTCGCCAGTACCAAGGACGCGGTTGATCGGGCGGCGGATCGCGTCGAGGACGGCCTGCATCGTGCCACCGACAAGACTGCCAGTGCAGCGCACCATGCGAGTGACAAGGCAGCAGAGGTCAGCGAACGCAGTCGCGAACTGTACGACCAGACGATGGATCGCGCCGATGAGTGGCTGGAGACCGCGCGCGCCTATGTCCGCAAAAAGCCGGCGCAGTCAGTGGCGATTGCACTGGGTGCGGGCTGGTTGCTCGGGCGTATCCTGCGCCGTTGATCGACATCGCAGGGGGTATCCATGCAAGCTGACGATGAGTCCCCCGGCGCGCCGCCAGCGGCGCCCGGACTGATGGCCGAGGTTGGGCAACTCGGGGGCGCGGTCAAGCGCTTGCTGGGGGCCCATTGGCATTTGCTGGTGGCCGAGTTTGGTTTGGCGCGGAGCGCAGCGTCGTGGATGTTGCTTGCCGGGCTGGCCGCCACCGTGGCCGGAGTCGGTCTGGGTCTGAGTTTGCTGGCGCTGGTTGGATTGGCGCTGGCAACGTGGTGGGGCTCCTGGATGTGGGCATTGCTCGCGCTCTGTGCGTTGCAGTTGCTGTTCCTGCTGGGCGCCATCGTGGTGTTTCGCCGCTGCATGCACTGGCTGAGTCTGCCGCGCAGCCGCGACCATTGGTCGGCGTTGCTGCGCGATGCCGAGCGCGCTGCTCACGCCGAGGCGCTGCCGCCGACGGACGAAACGTTGACTCCGGCGAGGGCGGACTCTTGATGAATATCTTTCGTCGCCTGGCAGCGGTGCGGGCTGCGCATCTGCGCGTTATCGCGGCGCGCTACGAGCTCGAAGGCGCGGCGCATCCCCTGCTTGCACGCGGAGTCGCGCATCCACTGACAACAGTGGGCGTGGCCGCCAGTGCCGGTTTGGTGCTGGGTAGCCTCAACCTGCGTCCCCTGCGGATACCCGGACTGGCTTCACTGCTCGGCGGTGGCCTGGCTGGCACGGGAGCGTTTGCGGTGCGTTTGCTCACTGACCTGGGAATAGCGGGTATCGGCGCGCAGGATGGCCGCACGGCTGACCGCCCCAACGATACCGGTACCGGTGCACCTGCTGACAGCAACGCTCCATGAGCGTCTCTGCCGATGCGGTAGACGCGTCGCTGGCTGCCGCTGCGGTGCCGGGTACGGCAGCCCACACAGCGCCGGGCGAATCCGCCAGTTCGGAAACGCCGCAGGAGTTCGCTGTCCCGGGACATAGCGTGCGCAGCATGCGTCGGCACGTGCGCGCGATCCGCATGACCTTGAACGTGTTGCTGCTGCTGGCGCTGCTGTACACCATCACCATCAGCAAGACGTTGTTGATTCCGCTGGTGCTCGCGGCGTTCATCGGGCTGGCACTCAACCCCATCGTGGCGGCGGGCACGCGGGTGCACTTGCCGCGCTGGTTGTCTGCTTGTGTGTTGATGGTGGGCTTGCTCGCGGGGATCAGTACGGGTGTGAGCTTGCTGGCACAACCGGCCGTGGGCTGGTTCCATGGCGCACCGGCCGCCATCAAGACGCTCGTACCGAAATTCCGTAACGTCACCAAGCCACTGGAAGCCGCCAATCGCGCGACCCAGACCCTGGTCAACGGCACCAGTCGCGCCACCGTCGCGGCACCCGCCCCGATGACGATAAGCGCTTGGGATGTCGTGTCGACTGCGCCCACCGTGCTCGCTGCCGTACTCAGCGTGTTCTTGCTGGTGTTCTTCTTCCTGATCTACGGCGACACGATGTTGCGACGGCTCGTGGAGATCGCGCCGAGCTTTGCCTACAAGCGTCATGCTGTGGAGATCGTGCGCAACATCCAGAGCGAAGTATCGCGCTATCTGCTGACAGCGTTTTTGATCAATGGCGCGCTGGGCGGGATCACGGCCGGCATGTTGCATCTGTACGGCCTGCCCGACGCATTGCTGTGGGGCGCGGTGGCGATGTTTGCCAATTTCATCCCTTACGTCGGTGCGCTGTTCACCACCATCGTGCTGGCCGTTGTCAGCATGCTGTACGCGAAGGACGTGAGCCTCCAGGTGTTTCTGCCAGCGCTGACGTTCGCCGGCATCACTGCGCTTGAGGGCAACGTGATCACTCCGCTGATCCAGGGCCGCAGCATGCGCCTGAGCCCGATCGCGATCTTGCTGTGGCTGCTGGTGTGGGGCTGGCTGTGGGGTATTCCCGGGGCCTTGCTGGCCGTACCGATGCTCACCTGCACCAAACTGATCTGCGAGCGGGTGCGTGGTTGGGGTTGGTTCGCAGTCATTGTGCAGCGTTGACGGCGCTCAGGCACCGGCTGGCACCAGCAGCAATAAGGCAATGCCAAGCACGATGCGGTAGATCGCGAACGGCGTGAACCGATGCCCCACGATGTAGCCGAGCAGCCACTTGATGGCGATGAAGGCGACAATCAGCGACACCGCGAAACCGACGGCCAGCGCGGTCCAGTCCTCCGGCGGCGCCGCTGGATCGTTCAGTGCCTTGAGCAACTCGTAACCAGTGGCCGCGTACATGGTCGGGATACCAACCAGAAAGGCGAATTCGGTAGCGGCGGCGCGATTGCTGGTGCCAAACAGCATCGCGGCAAAAATCGTCGCCGCCGAACGCGAAGTGCCGGGAAAAATCCCCGCGATCATCTGCGCGATGCCGACCAGGATCGCGACGCGCCAGGTGACTGCCGTACGCTGCGGCTGCCGCGCCGCCAGCAGCTCGGCACCGATCATCCAGAAGCCCCCGATCACCAGTGCCCACGCGATTGGCGTCAGTTCCGTGGGAAGTTTGAAGCCAAGCTTCACCGCGATCAGGCCGAGCCCCGCGGTGATACCAAAGGCGACGATCAGCTTGAGCAGATAATCGCGGTTGGCTGGCACCTGCCACTGCGTGAACAACTCCCAGATGCGTTTCCAGTAGATCAACGTGACGGCCAGAATGGCGCCGGCCTGAATGCCGATGTTGAACAGGTCCGAGCGCGCACCCAGGCCGAAGCGTTCGGCAATCAGCAGGTGTCCGGTACTGGAGATGGGCAGAAATTCGGTGATGCCTTCGATGATGCCGAGCAGGATGACGCGAAGCAGGTCGATCACGAGAGGGGTCCGATGAGGTGAAAGGCGTGGACGCCAACAACGCGGCGTGGCGCATAGCTTAGAGGGGTCGGACGCCGCAGTGCGCATTCACGCGAATTCCGCCATCCGTTTGGGCGAAGGGGTGAGCAGTGCCGGCGCATGGCCTGTGTAAGCAAGCTGCGGAAGGCACGGAGGCCGAGCGGTTCCGCCCGGATGGTAGGTGCGCCGAACAGACGCTGGGGTGAAGGCTCAGAACGCACCAACGACGTGCAAGCCTAAAAATCAGTGCATGATTGCGGTGCTATGGTGAGCGCCCCTACCTGCCGCGGCTGGCGCAAGCTGTTGCCGCACAAGGATTGCGCGCCACGGCACAGGTCTTGCTGCACATGGCTGTTTCCATTTCATTGAGGCGCTCCATGTCTGCCAATACTGTGCTGGACCAAATCCAGGAACACGACATTGAATTCGTCGATTTGCGCTTCGCCGACATGCTCGGCGTGCACCACCACATGACGTTCCCGGCGCACACGATCGATGAGTCGACGTTCGAGGACGGCAAGATGTTCGACGGTTCGTCGATTACCGGGTGGAAGGGGATCAGCGAGTCGGACATGGTGCTTCTGCCCGATCCGGACACCGCGTATCTGGACCCATTCAGCGCGCATCCGCAGTTGGTCATGCACTGCGATGTGCTGGAGCCATCGACGATGCAGGCGTACGGACGTGATCCGCGCTCGATCGCCAAGCGTGGCGAGGCGTATCTGAAATCCACGGGCATTGCCGATACCGCGTACTTCGGGCCCGAGCCGGAGTTTTTCATTTTCGATTCGGTGCGCTGGCAGAACGACCCCGGCCGCGCGTTCTACGAGATTGGCTCGGAGGAGGCGGCCTGGTCGTCGCGCTTCAAGTACGACGGCCAGAACACCGGCCATCGCCCTGGCGTCAAGGGAGGCTACCTGCCGGTTCGGCCTGTCGACTCATTGAGCGATCTGCGCGCGGACATGTGCAAGGTGCTGGAGTCACTTGGCCAGGTGGTGGAAGTCCACCACCATGAAGTTGCCAACGCCGGCCAATGCGAGATTGGTGTGCGCTTCAACACGCTGGTGAAGAAAGCGGATGAGTTGCTGACGATGAAGTACGTCATCCGCAACGTGGCCGACCAGAATGGCAAGACCGCCACGTTCATGGCCAAGCCGCTGGTGGGTGACAATGGCAGTGGCATGCATGTGCACCAGTCACTGGCCAAGAACGGCGAAAATCTGTTTGCCGGCGATTTGTACGGTGGCCTGAGCCAGATGGCGTTGTGGTACATCGGCGGAATCTTCAAACATGCGCGGGCGATCAACGCCTTTGCCAACTCCACCACCAACAGCTACAAACGTCTGGTGCCGGGTTTCGAGGCACCGGTGATGCTGGCCTACTCGGCGCGCAACCGCTCGGCGAGCTGCCGTATCCCGTACGTCGCCAGCCCGAAAGGCCGGCGCATCGAAGTGCGCTTCCCCGACCCGATGAACTCCGGCTACCTTACTTTCACGGCGCTGATGATGGCCGGCCTGGACGGCATCCTCAACAAAATTGACCCCGGCGCCCCTGCCGACAAGGATCTGTACGACCTGCCGCCGGAAGAAGAAAAGAATATCCCGCAGGTATGCTCGAGTCTCGACGCTGCTTTGGCAGCGCTGGACAAGGATCGCGACTTCCTGAAAGCCGGCGGCGTGTTCACCGACGACTTCATCGACGCCTACATCGAGGTGAAGATGAAGGAAGTCACCCGGTACCGCGCCAGCACGCATCCGCTTGAATTCGACATGTATTACTCGTTGTAATCGTCGTCAACTGCCGATGCTTCAGGTACCGGGCGCTGAGCCGCCCGTTGCGGAATTCGTGGGGAAAACCCGACCAGGCTCTTCATCAGGCATTGAACGGCCCAATGGGCGACCGGATGGGCTTGGTGGGCGCCTGTGTGGCTGCTGACGTTTTCCGTGCTGGCATTTCAGCGGGCACGCCCGATCCCATTTTCAGCATCGGCGGTTGCGGACTGTGATGAGTCCTGGCGCAGTTTTCACTTGCGACGAAGCCGCTCTGCGCTACCCTCGGCGTACCGGTCGGGTCGTGCTGGTCTCTGTGCTCAATGCTCGCAGAGGTCGCAGGCTTCACCGGCATCATTACGAATTTGCGGGCTACTCCGCAAACTTTCATGTACTCACATTGCAGATGGTCATATGACACAACCTTCCTCGTTCAGTTACGAGCAATTGCTGGCGTGCGGTCGCGGCGAGTTCTTTGGCGATGCGAATGCGCGCCTGCCGCAGCCGCCGATGTTGATGTTCGATCGCATCACGCTGGTGGATCCCACGGGTGGTTCGCACGGCAAAGGTGTCTTGCGCGCCGAGATGGATATCCGTCCGGATCTGTGGTTTTTCCAATGCCATTTTGAGGGCGATCCGGTAATGCCTGGTTGTCTGGGCGTGGACGGGTTGTGGCAACTGGCGGGCTTCTATCTGCCTTGGTTGGGTGAGCCCGGTCGCGGCCGGGCGCTGGGCGTGGACCAGGTCAAGTTCACCGGGCAGGTCCTGCCGACGGCCAAGTTGCTGAGCTATGAAATCGATGTGCGGCGCGTCATGCGCGGCAAGCTCGCGCTGGTCATCGCCGATGGCGTCATGGCGGTTGACGGGCGGCCGATCTATGCCGCCACGGGTTTGCGCGTGGGTCTGTTTCAGTCAACCGAGGGGTTTTGACATGCGCCGTGTGGTGGTGACCGGAATGGGCGTGGTGTCGTGTCTGGGCAACACATTGGCAACCGTATCGGCGGCATTGCGTGACAGCCGCAGCGGCATTCGCGCGGTACCCGAATTTGTCGAGATGGGCCTGCGCAGCCATGTGGCCGGGGTGCCGGAAATCGATCTGACCGCGGCGATTGACCGCAAGCTGAAGCGGTTCATGGGTGATGCGGCAGCGTATGCCTACGTGTCCATGCGCGATGCGATGGCCGATGCCGGGCTTGATGCCGAAGCGGTCCGCGATCCGCGCATTGGCGTCATCGCCGGCTCTGGCGGTGGCTCGCCGCAATGGCAAATTGCTACCGGTGATCTGTTGCGCGAAAAGGGCGTGCGCAAGGTCGGTCCGTACATGGTGCCGCGCACGATGTGCTCCACAGTGTCCGCCACCCTGGCTACCGGCTTTGGCATCCGCGGCCTGAGCTATTCGATTTCCGCCGCGTGTGCGACCTCGGCGCATTGCATTGGCGCTGCGGCCGACTTGATCCGCCACGGTGCGCAAGACGTGATGTTTGCCGGTGGCGGCGAAGAAGTGCATTGGGGTATGACCGCGCAGTTTGATGCGATGGGCGCGCTGTCCACAGGCTGCAATGACACGCCGGCGCGGGCATCGCGGCCCTACGATACGGCGCGCGATGGCTTCGTCATTGCCGGAGGCGGAGGCATGCTGGTACTGGAGGAATACGAGCACGCCAGGGCGCGTGGCGCGCAGATCCACGCCGAGTTGGTTGGTTATGGTGTGACTTCCGATGGCGCCGATATGGTCGCGCCAACCGGTGAAGGCGCTGTTCGCTGCATGCAGATGGCGCTCGCTGAGGTCAGCGTGCCGATCGACTATCTCAACACCCACGGCACCGCCACCCAGGTCGGCGACATTGTGGAGCTGAATGCGGTACGCGAGGTGTTTGGTCATGACGTGCCGCCGCTGTCCTCGACCAAGGCGCTGACAGGGCACTCGCTAGGCGCGGCGAGTGTGCACGAGGCGATCTACTCGTTGCTGATGATGCGTGACGGTTTTGTCGCTGGCTCGGCGCACATCGACACGCTTGATCCCCACGCCGAAGGTTTTCCCATCGTGCGCGAGAGTCGCGCGGCGTCGCTCGACACGGTGATGTCCAACAGTTTCGGCTTTGGTGGCACGAATGGCACGTTGGTGTTTGCGCGCGTCTAACGCCGGGTAGCGGCAAACTGTCGCGCCCGCTTTTGATCTGCGCAAGGCGACTGCATTTCAGTTGTGCCGTACGATCAGGAGCCCGCATCATGAATCATTGGTCTGTCACCTTCGCCGCGTTGTTGGCGGCTGCCTGGATTACGCCTGCATTGCAGGCCATGCCACAACAGCAGCACACGCACGAGCACGCGCCAACGGCAACGCTGGAGGCGGTTCCCGCGCAGCGCTACACCCCCGATGCACCATTGCGTGCCGGGATGCGCGACGCGCATCAGGCGGTCGCTGAATTGCAGCATGCAGAGATGGGCCACATGAGCGCCGCGATGACGCGCGATGGCGCGGCCAGCGTGGAAAAGGCTGTAGCGTTCATGTTTGCCAACTGCAAACTCAGCGCCGAACCCGATGCGGCCTTGCACAGCATCCTGCTGCCATTGCTCACCGCCGCGCAGACCCTAAGGGCCGATCCGGACAACACCGAGCCGGTCGCCGACATGCAAGCGGCAATCGCGCGCTATCCGATTTATTTCAATGATCCGGGTTGGGACCAGCCGGCCGCAGCCGATGCGGGCGAGCCCGACGAGCGGTAGTTCCCGTCCGAGCCGCCTGAACCCCGCCCCGCCCCGCGCCGTAGGGCGGGCCATGCCCGCAGGCTTGTGCAGACCGGGTCGCGGCGCTGTACACCGCCCGTTCAAGCCACCGCGTCGGCAGGTGGCTGCCACATGCCGGAACGAATGCACGTGCGCAAGGCTGCATCCCACGGCGCGCGATCGATGCCGTGACGGGCAAGCCATGACGGGTCGAACAGGGTCTCCGCGTAGCGCTCGCCCCGATCGCAGAGCAGGCCCACGACACTGCCGCTTTCGCCCCGCTCGCGCATCGCTGCGGCGAGATGCAGACAAGCCACGAAATTGGTGCCGGACGAGCCACCGTAACGGTGACCGAACTGCTCGTCGAGCATCCACGCGGCAGCGATCGAGGCTGAGTCTGGTACTTCCACGACGTGGTCGATCACGTCGAACAGAAAGCATGGCTCCACCCGCGGGCGGCCGATGCCTTCAATCAGGGTGGGCTGACTGGCGCACGCTTCGCGGCTGTGCGCACGCCAGCCGTTGGCAAATGCACTGCCTGCTGGCTCGGCGACGCACAGACGCGTCTCCATCCGGCGGTAGCGCAGGTAACGGCCGATCGTTGCCGACGTGCCGCCGGTGCCGGCGCCGCACACGATCCACGCCGGTTGCGTGGACGGTTCGTGCGCAAGCTGGCCGATGATGGATTCGGCGATGTTGTTGTTGCCGCGCCAGTCGGTGGCGCGCTCGGCGAGTCCAAATTGGTCCAGATGACAGGCGCCGCGCGCCGCGTGTACGGCAGCGCGTGCGTGGACCTGCGCGGGGTCGTCGACCAGGTCGCACGTGCCGCCGAGGGACTGCACGTCGCGGATTTTTGCTGGCGCCGTAGCCGCGGGCATCACCGCAATGAAGCGCAGGCCGAGCAGTCGTGCAAACCACGCCTCGGAAATGGCCGTGCTGCCGGACGAGGCGTCCACCACGGTTTGCCCCTCGTGCAGGCGGCCGTTGCACAACGCGTACAGAAATAGTGAGCGCGCCAGCCGGTGTTTGAGACTTCCGGTGGGGTGTGCTGCTTCATCCTTGAAGTAGAAATCGACGTCCGCGAAACCGGGGAAGTTCAGCTTCAGCAAATGGGTGTCGGCTGACCGTGCCGATTCCTGTGCAAGTTTCGCGATCGCGCCGTGCAACCACGAGTGGCCGGCGTGGCTGACGCGAATGGCAGGCGGGACGACCTCGTGCATGGCTGCTCTCCGCGATGATGATGGATGGCCATGAAGTTGCGCACGCCACGGCACCATGCGACTGTAGCAATGCACGAGTGAATCGCCATGATCTGGCGCAGGGCAGCGCAACGGCGTGCCAAACCATCCCATGGCTGCATGCAGCAAACGTCGCGACACCCGTCAAGTCCTACTGGCGTGGCGTGCGCACGTTGTCCGGCTGGGCCGCAGTGGTGCTGCGGAACGGGTTGATGTCGAGGCCGCCGCGGCGGGTGTAACGCGCGTAGACGCTGAGCTGCTGTGGCGCACAGCGCCGCATGAGGTCCACGAAGATGCGCTCCACACAATGTTCGTGGAATCCGCTGTGGGTACGGAACGAAACCAGATAGCGGAGCAGGCCGGCGTGCTCGATTGGCGCGCCGAGGTAGGTAATCTGCACGCTGCCCCAGTCCGGCTGACCGGTCACCGGGCAGTTCGAGCGCAGCAAGTGCGACACCAGCGTTTCGCTGATGGCCGGCGCATCCTTGTGGGCGCGCAGGAAGTCGGCATGCGGCGGTCCATAACAATCGATGCTCAGGTCCTGCTCATCAAGTGGTGTACCCGGCAGATCGCCCAGCACCTGCTGCGCGACATGGGCGTCGCGCAGAGTCACGTCGACTGCAACGCCGGCTGCAGCGGACAAGTCACGTACCAATATGGCCTGCAGTGCCGGTGCGTCGACCACGCGTTCCTGGGCGAAGCCGTTCAGGTACAGCTTGAAGGATTTGGATTCGATGAGGTTGGGCGACCTGGCTGATACCCGGAACTCCGCCAGTGCGACGTGCGGTTTGCCGCGTTGATCGAGCCACGACAATTCGTAAGCGTTCCATATATCCACGCCGCAAAACGGCAGCGGCTCGCTCACGCCGATGTCCGCTCGATTAGCTGCGCGGGAGAGCGGAACCAACAGGTCGCGATCATATCGGCCGCTGTAGCTGGTGGCCTTGCCGAGTGTGGAGTTTTCAATGGCGCTCATCATGCTGTCCAGTCTAGCGGCTGCGCGTGCAGCGGCGTCCGTGCAGGACCGCAGTTACCAGCCGCGAGGTATGCCGTGGCGTAGCGCTGCGGTACCGAATGTGTCGCTGCTCAGGGGCGCACCGGCACTGACCAGCGCTGCACGCTGGTCGAGCGGGGGCACCGGCAGCAGCAGACAGCTTTCCAGCTTCGCCAACTTCGCAAACACGGGAAGTTCTTGCACGCGGCCCATCAGCGACGCAGTCAACGGCCAGCGCGCGGCGTCGATCACATACTGCACAAAGCCGGCGGTGCGAAAGTAGCTGGCGATGCTGATGTCGGCAATTGACAGCGCACCAAAGAGGAAGTCGTCCTCCGGCATGAGGTCTTCCAGGTAATCCAGTGCCTCGGGAATTTCCACGTCGCGCGCGCGCTGCACCACGGCGTCGTCGGTTGGCTCCTGGAAGAGACGCCGGCGCACGGCGATCTGATAGAACAGTTTCCCCGTCAACAGGTCAGCCAGGTGCGTGTCGGCGTACTCCTCCAACCAGCGCGCCTGCGCCCGCTCGGCGATGTCGCGCGGAAAGAGCGCCGGCATCGGGTATTTATCTTCCAGATATTGGCAGATTACGGACGAGTCATTGAGGACCACTGCGCCGTCGATCAACACCGGCACGCGGCGCAGTGGGCTGAGTCGCGAGAACTCGTCATTGCCGGCGAACGGCACGATCGGATCGATCTCGTATTCGACTTGTTTCAGCTCCAGGAAAACCAGCACCTTGCGCACGAATGGCGACAGATAGTTGCCGATGACCCTGAGACCCTGCGCCATGGTCTGACTCGATGAGAGTGGTACATGCAGCGTGGTCGGAGATGAGTCGTTTAGTCAAGCTGACGGCAGGCGCAGCGGTTGTTGCAACTTCCCGCACGGGCAGTGTCACGCGCATCCGGGTTAGCATTCAGGTTTTGCTGCGCTTCAACCGCAGTTGTAACGGGTGGTCCGATCCGCAATGGAGACATGCATGTATGCAAAGTTTGGCAAGCTGCGACTGCTGGGCGCGGTGGTGATGGGGATGCTGTCTGGCGGTGTTGCAGCACATGGCACAACACTTGGCGTGGATGCCTATGCGCAGGCCGAGCGCTTCATGACCTACAACACCACGCCGCTGGTCGACCATGCGGTGCAGAAGGTGCATTGGCTGGATGATGACCACTTCTGGTATCGCGATCATGATGCCGGTGCCGATCATTTTGTACGGATGAGCGCAAGCACTGGCGCTCTCGTGACGCTGTTCGACCAAGCCAAGCTGGCGACCGCGCTCGGCCAGGTCACCAAGGAGCCGGTAGATCCCAGAAAACTGCCGGTTACCGGTTACCGCGAGAAAGCTGATGGGCGGCTGGATATCGCGATCAAGGAGAAGCACTACCTGTGCGACCTGCGTGAAATGGGCGAGTGTGTTGTCGACAAGTCCTCAGTCGGGTCCGATGCTGCCGCCGGCGGCAAGCAAGCGCACGCGGGCCACGAGCCGGGCGTGCTCTCGCCGGACAAGAAGTCCGAGGCGTTCATCCGTGACTGGAATCTGTGGCGGCGTGATGTGGCCACCGGCAAGGAAACCCGGCTCACCACCGATGGCGTGGAAAACTTCGGCTATGCCACCGACAACGCGGGCTGGAAGCACACTGACAAAGCCATTCTGGAGTGGTCGCCTGATTCCACCCGGATCGCCACGTTCCAGCAGGACCAGCGCAAGACCAGCGAGATGTATCTGGTCAGCACCAATGTCGGCAAACCCAGATTGACCCAGTGGAAATATCCGCTGGCGGGCGACCAGGACGTGACCATGATCGAGCGCGTCATCATCAATGTCGCCACGCACAAGATCGTGCGCTTGAAGATGCCGCCCGATCAGCATCGCTCGAGCCTGTGTGACGATGTCAGTTGTGGTCCGGATGGCGGATGGGATGACGTGAAGTGGGCACCCGACAGCAAGACCCTGGCGTTTGTCTCCACTTCGCGTGACCACAAGCACGCATGGTTCCGCATCGCCAATCCCCGGACCGGTGCCGTGCGCACGGTATTCGAGGAAGTAGTGCCGACCTATTACGAGAGCGGCAATGGCGCGGTGAACTGGCGCTACCTGCCAGAAACCCATGAGGCAATCTGGTTCAGCGAGCGCAACAACTGGGGCAACCTTTACCTGTATGACCTGACCACCGGGAAGCTCAAGCACGCGATCACCACCGGTGAGGGGAACGTCACCGAAGTGCTGCGGGTGGACACGAAAAGCCGCACGGTATGGTTCCGCGGCGTAGGCCTCACGGCAGGCCTGAATCCCTACTACCAGCAGTTCTTCAAGGTCAGCCTGGACGGTGGCGAGCCGGTGCTGCTGACGCCGGAGGCAGCCGATCACACGATAACGCTGTCACCGGATGGACGCCTGTTCGTCGATGCGTATTCCACGCCGACCACGCCGCCGGTAACGGTGCTGCGCCAGGCGAGCGACGGCCACACGGTGGCGACGGTAGCGACGGCTGACATCAGCCGGCTGCTCGCGGCGGGCTGGGTGCCGCCGACGCCATTCACGGTGAAGGCACGCGACGGCAAGACCGATCTGTACGGCATGCTGTTCAAGCCGACGAACTTCGACGCGTCGAAGAAATATCCGATCATCGACTACGTCTACCCCGGCCCGCAGACCGGCTCGGTGCGTGGCCGCAGCTTCTCTTCCGCGCGTGGCGATCATCAGGCCATGGCCGAACTCGGCTTCATCGTGGTGGCGGTGGACGGCATGGGCACGCCGTGGCGCTCCAAGGCCACGGCGCTGCGCCAGCTCGGCGTTAGATACCCGTGGATCGACCTCGATCGCGTCGGCATCTGGGGCCACTCCGGCGGCGGCAATGCCACGGCCGCAGCCATGTTCCATTACCCGGATTTCTTCAAGGTCGGCTGGGCTGAAAGTGGCAACCACGACAATCGCAACTACGAGGACGACTGGGCGGAGAAGTGGCAGGGCTTGCTGGTCACCGCCAAGGACGGCAAGAGCAACTACGACGCCCAGGCCAACCAGAACTTTGCCGGCAATCTCAAGGGCCACTTGATGCTCGTCCACGGCAGCATGGACGACAACGTTCCGCCGTATGAAACCTTGCTGGTGGTCGACGCCTTGATCAAGGCGAACAAGAACTTCGACATGCTCCTGCTGCCCAACGCACGTCACGCTTACGCCGAGGACACGCCATACGTCACGCGCCGGCGCTGGGATTACTTCGTGCAATACCTCGCCGGCCACACCCCGCCGCCGGAGTACGCGCTGAAGCCGTGGCCGTGGTTGTGAAGGTGCCTTACAGTGCGTCGTGATCCAGCTCCCCGGTGCGGATGCGGATGACCTGCTCCAGCGACGTGACAAAGATCTTGCCATCGCCGATCTTGCCGGTGCGCGCCGATTGCTGCATCGCCTCGATCACGCGCTCGAGCTGATCGTCGGCCACGGCGACCTCCAGCTTGATCTTGGGCAGAAAATCCACGACGTACTCGGCACCGCGATACAGCTCGGTATGCCCCTTCTGGCGACCGAAACCTTTCACCTCGGTGACTGTGATGCCCTGCACGCCAACTTCCGCCAGCGCCTCGCGCACGTCGTCCAGTTTGAAGGGCTTGATGATCGCGACGACCAGCTTCATGGGGTTTCCTCGATGGGTGGACACCATGATATTGCGGTGTCATGCGTGCATTCTGCCCTTGTCGCTGCGTGCTGTCGCCTGAGCGGCACGTGTAGGACAATCCCTACAGTCTTTGATGGAGCGCACCGATGGCACACTTGATCCCGGTTCACCTAAGCTTTGTCTCGACGGGTGCGAGGCGCTGTCCATGATGGATAGGGGGGAAATCGACAAGATTGCCCTACGGCTTGTGTCGTTGGTACCGCCAGGGTTGGCGAAGGTGCATCAGGACTTGCAAGCCAACTTCCATGACGCGTTGGTGCAAGGACTGCGCCGTCTCGACCTGGTCACACGTGAGGAGTTTGACGTCCAGAGCCAGGTTTTGGCGCGTACGCGCGCGAAGATCGATGCCTTGGAACATACCGTTGCCGAATTGGAGACGGTCATCAGCTCTCGCGAAGGTTAGTCAGCCAGCAGTCTTCCGGAAGCCGCCCCCGACTTGTCACTCACCCCGAGAATGGTCGGGGGCGGTTATTTTTTCAGCGCCAGGCAATGGAGTTGCGCGATGTCCGTTTCCGACCGCGCGGCGGCCATGCGCGATCGACTCAGCTCATGAGTCTGGCGGTAACCCTCAGCCGTGCCCAGGAAGGCGTTGCCGCTCCGCAGGTCATGGTGGAAGTGAATCTTTCGGGGGGTCTGCCGGGGACCAACATCGTCGGCCTGCCGGAAGCGGCGGTGCGTGAAGCGCGTGATCGCGTGCGGGTGGCGATTCAGAGCAGCGCCTTCGAATATCCCAATCGGCGTGTTACGGTGAATTTGGCGCCGGCCGAATTGCCCAAGGATGGCGGTCGTTTCGATCTGCCGATTGCGTTGGGTATCCTCGCCGCCAGTGGTCAGGTCCCGCGTGCCAAACTGAATGATTGCGAGTTTCTCGGTGAGCTTGCACTTACCGGTGCGCTGCGTGGCGTTTGCGGTGTACTCCCGGCATTGCTGCGTGCGCGTTCCCGAGGCCGGCGTGTCGTGGTGCCGCGCGAGAACGCGGCCGAGGCGGCGCTGGTTCCGGATATCGACGTACTTGTAGCCGATACCCTGGCGGAGGTTTGTGCATGGCTCCGGGGCGCGCAGGAACTCTCCGCGCCCATCGGAATTCCCAGCGATGGTGGCGCGTGGGAGGGTCCCGACCTCCGCGACGTGCGTGGTCAGTTGCAGGCGCGTCGGGCACTGGAGATCACTGCAGCGGGTGGCCATCATCTGCTCCTGGTCGGGCCGCCTGGCACCGGCAAGACCATGCTTGCGGAGCGCCTGCCCGGCATCCTGCCGCCGCTCAGCGAATCGGAGGCGCTGGAGACGTATGCCGTGCTGTCGGTTGCAGGTCAGGGTCAATGCGATCTGGCGCGGTGGCGACGGCGGCCGTTTCGCGCTCCACATCACACTGCGTCGGCGGTGGCGCTGGTGGGTGGTGGTTCCTATCCCCGGCCTGGGGAGATCTCCCTGGCGCACAACGGCGTGTTGTTCCTCGATGAGCTGCCCGAATTCAGCCGCCACGTCCTGGAAGTGCTGCGCGAGCCGATGGAGTCCGGGCAGATTGCAATTTCGCGCGCGGCACGACAGTCGACGTTTCCGGCCCAGTTCCAGCTTGTCGGTGCGATGAATCCGTGCCCGTGCGGTTATGCCGGAGAAGCACGTTGTCACTGCACACCGGACCAGATACAGCGCTATCGGGCGCGAATTTCCGGGCCGTTGCTCGATCGCATCGACCTGTGCGTGCAAGTGCCGCCCGTACCGCTGGCCGAACTGGGTGGACCGCGCGGCGAGCGTGATGAAGATTCGGCCACAGTGCGTAAACGCGTGCTCGGTGCACGCCGCCAGGCATTGCAACGCGCCGGCCAACCGAACGCGGAAATCGGCACGCGCGAACTGGAGCGCGATTGCGCACTGGGCGCGGTCGAACGACGCTGGTTCGACGCGGCGCTGGAAAAGCTCGGCATGTCGGCGCGGGCTTATCATCGCGTATTGCGCGTGGCGCGCACGATCGCCGACCTGGACGGTGGGGCCGCACTGCTTGAGCGTGAACACCTGGCAGAGGCGCTGCAGTACCGGCGGATGTAGCTGACAGGTACGCTCCGCGCGACGTCCACAACCGTCCACGGGCGCACGTACCGGTAACGTAACGATCGTTGCTGGCGTGGCACGCGGCGTCTGCCAGTGGACGTGCCGGCTGCCGCGTGTTTCGATGGCGTCCTGCTTTTTCCTGAGATTGCGATGACGATTGATCTTGCCTTCGTGCTGGCCGGCCTGTTGATGGTCGGCTTTCTTGCGCAGTGGCTGGCGTGGCGCGTGAAATTGCCGGCCATCGTATTTCTGTTGCTGGCCGGTCTGGTACTCGGACCGGTCAGTGGCCTGTTGGATCCGGACAAGTTGCTGGGTGACTTGTTGTTTCCCACGGTATCGCTCGCGGTGGCCTTGATCCTGTTCGAAGGCAGCTTGACGCTGCGCCTGCACGAGCTGCCCGGCATCGGCCGGGCGGTGCGCGGGTTGGTCACTTACGGCGCAGTGACCACGCTGCTGTTGCTCGCGTTGGCCGCACACCTGGTGGCGGGGCTGAGTTGGTCAGTCGCATTGCTGTTTGGTGCGCTGGGTTGTGTCACCGGACCGACCGTCATCATGCCGATGCTGCGCACGCTGCGGCCAAATGCACGGATCGCGAACACGTTGCGCTGGGAAGGCATCGTGATCGATCCGCTCGGCGCATTGTTTGCGGTGTTGATCTACGAGGCAATCGTCTCGCGGCAGGAGGGACACACCATTGGTGTCTTCGTCCTCACGATTGCGAGTGGGGTGGCGTTCGGCACACTTTCAGCATGGGTGATGGCTGTGCTGTTGCGGCGGCAGATGATTCCCGAATATCTGCAAAATTTTGCCGTTCTCGCGTCGGTGCTGCTGGCGTTCAGCATTTCCAACACGTTTACGCACGAATCCGGCTTGCTTGCAGTGACGATCATGGGTATCGCGCTGGGCAATGCCCGCGGCATCCATATTGATGACATTCTCGATTTCAAGGAAAACCTGACCACGGTGCTGGTGTCGGTGCTGTTTGTGCTGCTGGCGGCGCGCCTGCACTGGCCACTGCCCGACGGGATGCTTGGCGCAGGCATTGCATTGTTCGTGATTGCGCAGTTGGTGGTGCGACCGTTCAGCGTGGCCATTTCCAGTTGGCGCAGCTCGCTGACGTGGCGCGAACGCGCGTTGATTGGCTGGGTCGCGCCACGCGGCATCGTTGCAGCTTCGGTGTCCGCCCTGTTCGCCTTGCGCCTGGAGGCGTTGGGCGTGGCGGGTGCAGACGCGCTGGTACCGCTGGTCTTCATGCTGATCATCGGTACCGTGGTGCTGCAGAGTGCGACCGCGCGCCCGCTTGCGCTGTGGCTGAAAGTCGCCGAGCCAGAACCCAATGGGGTGCTTGTCTACGGCTCGGACGAAGTGGCGCGCGCGATTGGCAAGGCGCTGACCGGCGCCGGCTTCCACACGGTGCTTGCCGATGACGATTGGGAAGGTATTCGTGTCGCGCGCATGGAGGGGTTGAACACATTCTTCGGCAATCCTGCGTCACCATACGCAGATCGCAATCTGGATCTGACCGGTATCGGTCGTCTGCTGGCGGTGTCCACACATCGCGAGCGCAACACGCTGACGTGCGTACATTATCGGCAGGAATTTGGTCGGCAGAAGGTGTACCGGCTGCGCAATCTCACCCCACAGGAAAATACTGAACGCGCAGCGCTTTCCGGAAGCGTGTTGGCGCCGCCGCTCTTCGACGAGGAAATGACGCATGCGCGGTTCGCGCACATGCTGGAGGAAGGCTGGAGCATCAAATCCACCAAGCTCACCACTACATTTGACTGGCCGCGATTTGTTGAACAGTACGGCACAGCAGCCGTACTGATGTTCGGGGTAGAGGAGAAAGGCACGTTGCGCGTCGCCTCGTCCAAGCGTGAGCTGCAACCCAAACCCGGCTGGACCGTGTTGGCATTGGTGCCGCCCTCCGGGGCGGAAGTTGCGCAGCCCGAGCAGGCATCGGCGTGAATGCAGGACTGGCAGTGGCAACACCCACCGCGGTTGCGGGATTTGTAATGTTGCCAATGCCATCGGCCCATACGCGGTGCAGCGCCGCAGTGCAACGCCCGGCTATGCAACGGCGGCAGCGTGCCGGGCAAATTGCGCTTCTTCGGTGGAGCCGGTCAACGCCGTAGTCGACGACTGCCCCTGGTGAATGGCTTGTGTCACCGCGTCGAAGTACCCGGTGCCGACTTCACGCTGGTGCTTGACTGCGGTAAAGCCTCGCTCGGCGGCGGCAAACTCCAGCTCCTGCAGTTCGACAAACGCACTCATCTGATGGCGCGCATAGCGGTGCGCCAGATCGAACATGCCGTAGTTGAGGCTGTGGAAGCCGGCCAGGGTGATGAACTGGAATTTGTAACCCATGGCGCCCAGTTCGCACTGGAAGCGGGCGATCGTGGCGTCATCAAGGTTTTTCTTCCAGTTGAAGCTGGGCGAGCAGTTGTACGCCAGCATCTTGCCGGGATACTTTGCGTGGATGGCTTCGGCAAACCGCCGTGCGTCGGCCAGGTTCGGCTTGCTCGTCTCGCACCAGATCAGATCCGCGTAAGGCGCGTAGGCGAGGCCGCGGCTGATCGCCTGATCCAGGCCTGGTCGCACGCGAAAGAAGCCTTCCACCGTGCGTTCGCCAGTGAGAAACGGCCGATCGTTGGCGTCGATGTCCGAGGTGATCAGATCGGCAGCGTCGGCGTCGGTGCGGGCAACCAGCAACGTCGGTACATCGGCAACGTCGGCAGCCAGACGCGCCGCGTTCAACTTGTCCACCGCTTCACGGGTGGGCACCAGCACCTTGCCGCCCATGTGTCCGCACTTTTTCACCGATGCCAACTGATCCTCGAAATGCACGCCGGCGGCACCCGCCTCGATCATCGATTTCATCAACTCGAACGCATTCAAGACGCCACCGAACCCCGCCTCGGCATCAGCAACGATTGGTGCCATCCATTCGGTGCTGTCGTCTCCTTCCGCGTGATGCAACTGGTCGGCGCGCAACAGCGCATTGTTGATGCGCTTGACGACCAGTGGCACGGAGTTGGACGGGTACAGTGACTGGTCCGGGTACATTTCGCCGGCCACATTGGCGTCTGCAGCTACCTGCCAGCCGGACAGGTAGATCGCCTTCAGCCCAGCCTTCACCTGTTGCAGTGCCTGGTTACCGGTGAGCGCGCCGAGTGCGCTGATGTACTCCTCCTTGTGCAGCAACTGCCACAACCGCTCGGCGCCATGGCGCGCCAGCGAGTGCTCAACATGCACCGTGCCACGCAAATTCACGACGTCGGCAGCGCTGTAGTTGCGCTGGATGCCCGACCAGCGGGCAGAATTGTTCCAGTCCAGGGTGATCTGTTCGGCACTCGGTGTGTTCTTCTTCATGGGATGGCTCCGACGGCGGTAGATGTTGTGGGCTGGGTTTGGGTACCGCGTTTCAGGCCAGTTGGTCGTACGCAGGCACGGTAAGAAAGTCAGCGAGTTGAGGCGCGTGGGTCAGGTTGGAAATGAGTGCCGCTGCAGCCTCGGCGTGTGCGGCGCCGGGATGCGTACTGCCGCGCAGGCGATGCGTGTGCCTGGCCAGCGCGTGGTCGAACAAGGCAAAGTCGATCGGTGCCTGATCGTCAAATGTCAGGTCCCCGCGATGCAGCCACTGCCACAACTGCGCACGGGCAATCTCGGCGGTGGCAGCGTCTTCCATCAGGTGATGGATCGGTACGCAACCCAGACCGTCCAGCCAGGCTGCGGTGTAGTGCAAACACACTTCGACGTTGTTGTCGAAGCCGCCGCGGCTGATCGTGCCGCCTGGTGCGGCGAGCAGTTGTGCTGCGGTCACATGTACGTCTTCGCGCAGCACGCCGAGTTGGTTGGACGCAGGCATGTGCTCGTCAAAGATCTGTTGGGCAACCGGCACCAAGGCGGGGTGCGCAACCCACGTGCCGTCATGCCCGGCGTGCACTTCGCGCAGCTTGTCGGCGCGCACCTTGGTCAGTGCGGCGGCGTTGGCAGCGTCGTCACCCTTGATCGGAATCTGCGCCGCCATGCCGCCCATCGCAAACGCACCGCGGCGATGGCAGGTTTGAATGAGCAGCTCGGAATAAGCCTTCAGGAACGGCGCGGTCATGCCAACCTGGGCGCGCTCGGGCAGCAGGCGATCACGATGCCCACGCAGAGTCTTCAGGTAGGAAAAGATGTAGTCCCAGCGCCCGCAGTTGAGTCCAACGACGCGGCAACGCAGCGCATGCAGAATCTCGTGCATCTGGAACGCGGCGGGCAACGTCTCGATCAGCACAGTGACCTTCATGCAGCCTGCGGGTAGTTGCAGTTCGTCTTCGGCCTGCGCCATCACGTCTTGCCACAACGCCGCCTCTTCCATCGACTCCAGCTTTGGCAGGTAGAAGTAAGGGCCGCGATCGCGTTGCTGCAGACGGCGTGCGTTGTGGAACGCGAACAATGCGAAGTCCACCAGCGCGCCAGCGACCGGCTCGCCATCGACGTGGAAATGCTTGTCCAGCAGGTGCCAGCCTCGCGGACGCACCACCAGCACGGCGGGATTGGCCTGCACGCGGTAGCTTTTGCCTTCCGGTGAGGTGAACGCGATGCTCCCGTCCACCGTGTCCCGCAAATTGACCTGACCGTCCATCTGGTTGGTGAAGGTGGGCGCGGACGAGTCCTCGAAATCGGCCATGAACACCCTGGCCCCGGAGTTCAGCGCGTTGATGATCATCTTGCGTTCCACCGGGCCGGTGATTTCCACGCGGCGATCCAGTAGGGCGGAAGGGATCGGTGCCACGCGCCACGCGGACTCACGGATCGTCCGTGTGTCATTGCGAAACGCCGGTAGAGATCCAGCGTCCCAGGCTGCCTGACGCTCGCGGCGGGCACGCAACAGAGCCTGACGCGCACCTTCAAACTGGCGGTGCAATTGCCCAAGAAAGCGGAGGGCGGCCGGGGTCAGGACGCTTGCGTAGTCGCCGTACTCGGCGCTGATCTCGACGGCATCGGGGACAAATCGTTCGCTGGGGACGGCCATGCCACTGCTCCGTTCGGATGGACCTCGAAGCTAGAGCGATAGCGACTGTTTGACAAAGTGAATGTTTCAATCATCATCATGAGTATCGTTAATATAGGCTCCAACTTACTGAGCATCATGATGAAAAAGGTAGGAAATAAAACGCTGCGGCCGCGCAATCCTCGTTCAGTTGCGCGAAAACGGGCAGCCGGGCGCCAGGACGACCAGCGGAAAGAGGGGCGTTATTACTACAAGGGCAATCGGCACAAACAGTTGCGGGCGTTTGTCATGGTGGTGAAGTTGGGCACGCTGACCCGCGCGGCCGAGGCATTGTTCGTGTCCCAGCCCACGATCAGTCTGCAGTTGCAGGCGCTGGAGCGTGAGTTGGGGACGGCGCTGGTCGATCGCCGCGGACGCCGCATCAACCTGACGGATGCGGGCGAAGCGCTGTACACACTGGCGCGCCCTCTGGTTGAGGGGTGGGAGACGCTGGATCGCGATTTCCACGCCAGCCTCAAAGGCTTGCGCGGCGGCACCCTGGTCATTGCCGCAGGAACGTCCACGATTCAGTATTTGCTGCCGGAGTTTGTGCGCACCTACCGCGAGCGGTTCCCCGCGGTGCAGTTGCAGTTGGCCAACGTCACCGGCAAGGACGGCTTGGCCTGGTTGCGCGCCGATCAGGCGGATTTTGCGGTGGGCTCCATGCTCGACGTACCCAATGACATCGCGTGGGCACCTGTGCAGCACTTCGACCCGATGCTGATCATGCCGCTGGACCACCCGCTGGCAGCGAAGGAGAAAATCACGCTGGAGGCTTTGTCCCCGTACGGTTTGATCCTGCCGCCGCAGCGGTTATCCACGTATCGGCTGGTTGATCTGGTATTTCAGCAGCGCCAGGTGCCTTATCACGTGGACATCGAAGTCGGTGGCTGGGATGTCATCAAGGAATATGTGGCGCGCGGCTTGGGTATCTCCATCGTCACCGGCATCTGTATCACCGAGGCCGACCACACCCGCCTGGCCGTCCGCAATCTGCGGCAATATTTTCCGCAACGTGCCTACGGGGTGGTGATGCGCAAGGGCAAATTCCTGAGTGCCGAAGCGCGCGCGTTCATCGACTTGATTCGCCCCGGTTTGCTGACTCATCGCGAGCACGACGAGTCCGGACATTCGGAGCGCTAGGTGTGATCTCACGAACAACGTGCTGGGTTTACACAGCCAGGCGTGCAACGAGTCAGAGTACGGAGCGGGGCACGCCAGGCATGAGTGGGTGTCGGCGCGGGCGGCAGGCATGCCTCTGCGGCGACTGGTCTGGGCGAGCTTTTGTTCGTTGCGTCGGTAGCAAGTGTCCGGTGTGGCGAAGTGGCCAGCCGCGACCGGTTTCAGCGTCGCGGTCGTCACACGTTGCGATGCTTGCCCCGGAACGGCGCGTAGAACGCGCGCAGCCGGGTCACATCTGCCGCCATGTCGCCGCTGGTCGTCAGTGGCTCCCCGATGACGATAGTCTTCGTCGGATAGTGGAATGCCACCGGCACGATGGGCACGCCAGCGCCGTGCGCTATATGCCAGAAACCGGATCGCCAGCGTTTCACCGGCTTGCGCGTGCCTTCGGGAGACACTACCAGCCAGAATGTGTCCCGCTGAGCGAACTGGTCGACTATCTGTTCAACGACGCCTTTGGTTGCGCTGCGGTCAACGGGGATGCCGCCAAGCACGCGCAGGGTGCCGCCGAGCGCGGTGTGGAACAGTTCCTGCTTGCCCATGAAGCGCACGTTGGCACCGATCGCGACCTTCACCAGCAGGCCCCAGAAACCGTCCCACCACGATGAGTGCGGCGCGATGATCAATACCAGCCGCGGAACGTCGGGAAACGCGCCACCCAGACCCCAGCCAGTCGCGCGCAAGGCAAAACGACACACCGCGCGGCGCGCCCCGTCGCGCAATGTCGGCATGTGCGCGGGTAGTTCGGCCGGACTCGGGACGCGTTCGCTCATTCCGCTTCCGCGTGGCGTGCGCGCGTTTGCTTGAGCTTGCCGCGCTGCAGTTTGCCGTGCAGCCGGCGTTCCTTGGCGGCGCGCGAGGGCTTGGTGGCCACGCGCTTTTTCGCTGGTACCAGCACCCCCTGGATGATCGCGACCAGACGCGCGCGCACATCGTCGCGGTTGCGAGCTTGATCACGAAAGCGCCGGCCCTGGATTACCAGTACGCCATCACCCGTCAGGCGCCGATCACGCCGCGCCAGCAGGCGTGCCCTCACTTCATCCGGCAACGACGGCGAGTTGCTTGCATCGAAGCGCAGCTCCACCGCGCTCTCGGTACGGTTCACATGCTGTCCGCCCGGACCGTCCGCGCGCAGGAAACGCTCGACCAATTCGGACTCGGGCAAGGTGATGCTGGGGCTGATGATCAACATGCGGATAGTCTAGCCGGCGCGGTACTTTCTGGCGGTGGCCCGGGTTGCCTTGTGCGGCTGGCGGAGTGCCCGCAAGAACTTCAGCGCTGACGCCAGCCGACAACGAAGGCGAGCAGCGCACCTGCGATCCCCAACAGCGGCGGCCACGGCGCCTGCTCGGGCGCCAGAACCCATAAAAGTGTGGCGGCAAGCAGCAGCGAGGCGCCAAGCACACTGCACAGCATCGATGTGTGCTGGCGTCGAGCGTCGGCATGCAGTTGGGCAAGCAGCAGCGGGTCGCTCGTCGCGTGCTGCTCGCCACGTGCGATCTGGCGCAGCGCGTCGCGCACCAGCTCGGGCACCTCCGGGGCGTGATGCAACCATTCGGGCAACCGCTTGCGCATGTCGCGCAAGGTGCGCAGCGGGCTGTAGCGCTCGCGCAGGATGCGTTTGAGCACGGGGTGCGCCACCGCCCAGATATCGATTTCGGGATCCAGTGTGCGGCCGACGCCTTCGATATTCAGCAAGGTTTTCTGCAGCAAGATCAGTTGCGGCTGCACGGTCAACTCGAAGTGGCGTGCCGTCTGGAACAATTTCACTACCAGTTCGGCGAGGGAGATTTGCGCCAGCGGGCGGGTGAAGTATGGCTCGCACACTGTGCGTACCGCCGCCTCCAGCTCGTCCAGGCGCACGCTTGCGGGCATCCAGCCGGCGGCTACGTGCAGTTGTGCAATGCGCGCGTAGTCGCGTTCGAACAGGGCGATGAAGTTTTGCGCCAGCCAGTACTGATCGGCTTGTGGCAGCGAGCCCATGATGCCGAAATCCAGCGCGATGAAGCGCGGCTCGGTGCGGCGCGTGATATCCACCCAGATATTGCCCGGATGCGCATCAGCGTGGAAAAAGTTGTCGCGAAACACCTGCTCGTAGAACACGCGCACGCCTTTCACCGCAAGCGTTTTGCGATCGATGCCCGCCGCGTCGATGGCGACAATGTCGTCACAGCTCACGCCGCGTACCCGCTCCAGCGTCAGCACGCGCGTGCTGGTCAAGTCCCAGTGCACCGTGGGCACGTACAGATCCACACCGCTGGCAAAGTTGCGCTTGAGCAGACTGGCGCTGGCACCTTCGCGCTGCAGGTCCAGTTCGTTCTCCAGCATCTTCTCGATTTCCGCCACGATATCCAGCGGGCGGATCTTGTCAGCGTGCGGGTGCCAGCGCTGCGCCAATTCGCCGAGGGCACGCAGCAGACGCACATCGCGGGCAATTTGTTCGTCTATACCAGGCCGCAGCACCTTGACGACGACGTCGCTACCGTCGCGCGTAGTTGCCGCGTGCACTTGTGCGATGGACGCTGATGCGAGTGGAGTTTCGTCGAACCGGGCGTATAGCTGGTCGGTCGACGCGCCCAACTCGAATTCGACGATGGCGCGTGCCGCAGCGCCCGGGAAAGGCGCCACTTGATCTTGCAGCAACGACAGCTCGTCGGCAATGTCCGCCGGCACCAGATCACGACGCGTGGACAGCACCTGACCAGCCTTGACGAAGATCGGCCCCAGTTCGGTCAGCGCCAGACGCAGGCGCGCCCCGCGCGGCAGGCTGGCGATATCCGCACGGCGCCGTGCAAGCAGTGGCCGCAGCAGTTTCAGCGGGCGGTACAGATGCGTGACCTCGACCAGTTCGTCGAGCTGATAGGCCAGCAGCACCGAAGCCACGCGCAGCAGACGCGGGACGATCGTGAGCGGCGTCACGTGGCGTTACCGCGCACGCGAGCGCTGAGGCGTGCTACTCGCGCCTGCAAGCGTTCACTGCGCTCGCGCACGGTGTCCACCCCATCCAGAAAGCCCTCGACTTCCCCCGGCGCAAGCGCCAGACGGGCTTCGTCGCGCAACCAGTCGGCACCGTCCTCGCGCAAATGCGTGACGGTGTCATGCACGTGGC
>CAJDVT010000005.1_pt1 | contig 110424 bp, 98 predicted proteins | sample 7391411 | NCBI WGS metagenome assembly CAJDVT01 (sample SAMEA7055698, study PRJEB34461) | soil metagenome | biome: terrestrial ecosystem; feature: Peninsula; material: soil | place: Antarctica | collected 2016 | reverse complement strand
CCCCGGGCTGCCGTTGGCGACTCCCTACGAAGCGCTGATACTGGCCTCGATTGTCGAGCGGGAAACCGGGCGTTCAGACGAGCGCGCGCGCATTGCCGGAGTGTTTGTGCGCCGCCTGGAAAACCACATGCTGCTGCAGACGGATCCGACCGTGATTTATGGCATGGGTGCCGCTTATGCAGGCAACATTCGCAAAGCCGACCTCACCGCTGACACCCCGTACAATACCTATACTCGCCCCGGATTGCCGCCCACGCCCATCGCCTTGCCGGGCAAGCCGGCGTTGATTGCCACGTTGCATCCGGCAGCCGGCACGGCCCTGTATTTCGTCGCGCGCGGGGACGGTGGTCATGTGTTTGCCGATACGCTTGGCGAGCACAACCGCAACGTCGATTGTTACCAGCGCAAGCGTTGTCGATGAACCAGTTGGCACTCAGTCCATTCCCCAGCTAGTGGTCGCCCATGAATTCTGCACGCGGAAAATTCATCAGCCTTGAAGGCGGCGAGGGCGCTGGCAAGAGCACGTTGCTCGCCGGCTTGCGCGGTGCACTTGAACAGCGTGGTGTGGTCGTGGTGCAAACGCGCGAACCTGGTGGCACCGCGCTTGGTGAAGCAGTGCGCGCGATCGTGCTGGACCCGGCATTGCACGGCATGGAAGCAGAGGCCGAGCTGTTGTTGATGTTTGCGTCGCGCGCACAGCTTGTGCGCGAAATCGTCGAGCCGGCTTTGCATACTGGCCAATGGGTACTGTGCGATCGCTATGTCGACGCGAGCTATGCCTATCAGGGCGGTGGACGCGGGCAGCCCGCAGCGCGTATCGCCGAACTGGAGAGCTGGGCCTGTGCGGGCCTGCAGCCTGATCTGACCTTGCTGCTGGATCTTCCGGTAGCCATTGGCCGGGAGCGTATCGCCGGTCGCGGTGATGCGGATCGTATTGAAGTGGAGGCGGACGCATTTTTCGAGCGCGTGCGTAGCGTTTATCGTGCCCGTGCCGCAGCGCAACCCGAGCGCTTTTGCGTGATCGATGCCGGTCAGACGCCAGCAGCCGTCCTGCGTGCGGCGATAGTGGCCACCTCGGCGCTGTTGGCGGAGCGCGCGGCGTGACTGGGCTGCCCTGGCACCGCGAAGACTGGACACGTTTGCAGGCGCGACGTGATCGCGAGGCGTTACCTCATGCACTGCTGTTGTGCGGTGCTGCCGGCCTGGGCAAGCGCATGTTCGCGCAGCGGTTCGTGCGTGGATTGCTGTGTGCGCAACCTCTCGGCGGGGATGCTTGCGGGCGTTGCCGCACTTGCCTGTTGCTGGCCGCGGGCACCCACCCGGATCTGGTCGAGCTGACCTACGGCTTGCGCAGGGATGGCACGCCGCGCAGCGAGATCGTGGTCGATCAGATCCGCGACCTGTCCGCACGGCTGGCAATGAACAGCCAGTTCGGCGGCTGGCAGGTTGCATGTATCGACCCGGCGGACGCCATGAATGCCGCTGCGGCCAATGCGTTGCTGAAGACGCTGGAGGAGCCCTCCGCACGGACGCTGTTGATCCTTCTTGCTGACGCGCCGTGGCGTTTGCCGCAAACCATTCGCAGCCGCTGCCAGCGCATCGAGTTCCATCTGCCAGCACCCGACCAGGCAGTAGCGTGGCTGCATGCGGAAGGCGTGAGCGATGGTGCGCTGGCCTTGAGCGCAGCAGGAGGCAACCCGGGACTTGCGCGTGAGTGGTCCCGGAATGGAGCCTTGGAACGGCGCAGCGAAGTGCGCAAGGATCTGGCCGCACTGGCGGCCGGTCGCGCGGAGCCGGTGGCCGTGGTCAAGCGCTGGCTGGAGAGCGAACCGGCACAGCGACTGTGGTTTGCCGCGCAGGCAGCCGCAGACGAACGCACGGCATGCGCGATCCAGCGCAAACCGCCACTTGGCAGCACACTGGATAGCGAAGGATTGGGGCGTTGGTATGCTGCGGCCAATCGCGCGCGCGAAAGTTTGCGCGGGCCACTGCGCGATGATCTGCTGATGCTTGAGTTGCTGGCGCGCTGGCGTTGATGACAGCAGCCGAACATGCACCAAGTTGTACCGTGCACACGCGATTGCTGGTGATCGCGCCGCATCCGGATGACGAGACGATTGCCACCGGTATATTGATTCAGCGCGTGCATGCGGCAGGCGGTGCGGTCGACATCCTGCTGCTGACAGATGGAGACAACAATCCGTGGCCGCAGCGGGCGCTGGAACGACGGCTGTACATCGATGCGGACGCGCGCGGGCGCTGGGCGCGTCGGCGCCGGGCCGAATTGGCGCAGGCGATGCAACATCTGGGTGTGTCGGCGGAACATGTACATGCGTTGGGCTGGCCTGACCTGGGCGTGACCCGCTTGTTGCTTCAGGCCGACAGTGCCGCTGTAGCGACTGTCGCGGGCCTGTTTGAGCGATTGCGTCCGAACCTGTTGATCATGCCGGCGTTGGCGGATCGCCATCCCGATCACGCAAGTGCCCACGTGTTGGCCCGGCTGGCGTTGGTTGGTGTCGCCAAACCGCCGGTGCAGTGGACCTATGGGGTGCACACGACGGAGGTCGATACTCCGCCGGTTGAGCCCGATGGTACGCAGACGCAGCGAGCAAACAAGCAGGTCGCACTCGCCGCGCATGCCAGCCAGATGGCGCTGAGCGGCGCGCGGATGCGGCGGCTTGCCGCCCGCCACGAACACTTCGTGCGCCTGCCCGCAGGCCTCATCACGAATGATGTGCTGCCATGGCAGCCGCCGGCCTGGCTGGGTTCACGCTTGCGGCTGAGCGTGGTCGACAGTCGCGGAGCGCGCAACTGGCGTTGGTCGCAGGCACCGGTGCGGCACGACAGTCAGGGCGGCGTCCATCTGCTCCCGCCTGCCGGTCGAGGTGGCGGCCCGCGTTTCGCGCGACTGGAGTTGCAACTGCCCTCACCATGGATTTTCGATCACTGGGGGTGGTGTGAGTTGGCCTGAGCCACCACGGACGCGCGCGCATCGCCGGGGCATGGGCGGCCTTGTGCCAGTGGCGAGACGGGGACGCGTACGCTGGCATCGGATGTGTCCGAAGGAGTGCTCGGGTCGCGACGCGAGTATGGTCAGGATATATTGTGTCTGCGGACGCTGCTTTCGTCGCTGACGATGCCTATGCGCAACATGGATCACAGAGTACTGCCAGGTACGGTCGCCTTCTTGGACGATGGTCCGCATGCTGCGTTGAATGAGCTTGCGGACCTGCTGCAGCGGCAGATGGCGCCGCCGGAACTGTATGCGGCCGCGGTCGGTGTGCTCGAGCGCACGTTGGGTGATCTGCTGGCGTGCGTGGTGGCACCGGACGGTAGCGGAGACGGCTGGCACCGCGAGAGCCCGCAGCACGCTCCCGGCGAGTTGCAGATGCTGTATCCACAACGCCTGAGTTTGCCCAGGACATTGGGCGCCTTCTGGCACGGCGAACCCCAGATCGTGCTGGATGCAAGAGAGATAGAGGGTTCGGCAACCTTGCTGCGGGTTTATCGGCAACGGGCCATCGTTGCCACAGCATTGGTGCCCGTCACCGTGGCTGGCCAGGTGCGTGCCGCGTTTGTCCTGCGCGCGACCAGCGCAGACGTGTTCAGCGATCAGGTTCTGGCCTTCTTGCGCTGCGTCGCGGCAACCGTCGGCACACGCATTGAATTGCACGAACAGCAGTTGCTGGTAGTGCAATCCGTGCGCGAACGGGCCGCCCAGTACCGTGCGCTGGGCTTGCTGGATTCCATGACCGAGCTGTTGGCGCATGCACCGGGCGAGGCGCTGCTGCTGTCTGAAACATGTCGCATCGCATCCGCTGTGGGTGGGTACGATGCAGTCTGGATCGGGTTACTTGAGGGCGCCACGCGCGAGTTGCAACTTGTCGCCCAGGCGGGACTGCGCGGCGCGCCAGGCATCGGAGCCAGATTGGCTGTCGACGACATCGCGCACGCAACTGACGCTGCAATAATTGCCATCATGAGCGGCCAGGTGCAGTCGCGACGTGTGACATCGACGGTCCCGGCTGGTTGGCCACTGCTTGCGCAAGGGGATGAACCACGTGCATTGCTGGCGCTGCCACTGTGCATCGAGTGTGCGGTTGCCGGCGTGGTCGTTCTGGTCAGGGCCGAGCCGGCCAGCTTCACGGCGCCGGAGGTTCGCGTGGCTCGCGGACTGGTCAGCGCGTTGGAGCTGGGCTTGCGCGAGCGGCGTGCGGACGTGTCGCGCGTTGTCGCCGAGCGCGCCTCGGCACTTCACGCACTGCACCTGCATGCAGCGTTGTCGGCACCGCATGCAGGGGTACTGGTGCTGTCCGCGCAACGAGCCGTGGACTTTGCGAATGCGGCGTTTTGTGCGCTGTTCGGCCTGGACGCAAAGCCCGCGGACCTGGAGAACCTGCCGATCGCGGCACTGCGCGCGCGGCTGGCGCCAACTTACGCCTTGCCGCAACAGGAGTTGCAGCGTGTCGAGGAGATCCTTGCTGCTGGTGTTGCCGTTACCGGTGACGTAGTGAACACACGCGATGGACGGGTTCTCCTGCGTGACTTCACTCCGATCATGATTGATGGCGTGGCCCAGGGTTCGCTGTGGCAACTGCGCGATGTCACCGTGCAAAGACACCATGAACTGCGCGTGGAGCAGCTTGCATTCTTCGATGAAGTCAGTGGGTTGCCCAATCGTCGGCGTTTGTTCGAGTTGCTGGAAGCCGCACACGCGACTGCATGGGCACAGCAATCGGTCGTGGCTGTCGGCGTGCTGGATATGGATCGGTTCAAGAGTGTCAACGACACTTTGGGCCGCAGTGGCGGTGACCGTGTCCTGGCAGAAGCTGCCGCGCGCATTCTCGGCCTGTTGCGACCCGATGACGTCCTGGCGCGATTTGGCGGCGACGAGTTTGCGTTGATCATTTCCGGTCTGGACAGCAAGGAACAACTGGACGCGATCAGTCGCGTCATCCTGCAGTCGTTGCGCGCACCGTTCGACGTGGCCGGTGAAAGAGTACAACTGTCGGCCAGCGTGGGCTGGACCATGTTTCCCATCGATGGCGCGGATGCGGAAGGCCTGGTACGCCATGCCGAGTTGGCGCTGTACACGGCCAAGGAGGAAGGGCGCGATTGCGGCCTGTTGTACGACCCGACGATGGAAGCCGAGCAGCTACGTCTGCGGGCCATGCGGGATCGCGTCGCACGCGCGCTGCAAACCGGACGGTTGCAATTGCTGTTTCAACCCATCGTGTACATCGACGGATTGCCCGGACGAAATGGCGTGGCCGGCATGGAGGCGCTGCTGCGTCTGGATGACACGGGTCAGGGCTTGGTTGAACCGGCCAAGTTCATGCATGTGCTGGATGACTCGCAGCTCGCCCGGCCGATCGGACGTTATGTGCTGGGCGAGGCTCTCAAACAGTGCCACGCATGGATGTTGGCCGGTGTGTCGGTCCCGGTGGCAGTCAATATCAGCACCCGACACCTGCTACACCCGGCATTTTTCGGCGATATCGACTCGGTGCTGGAGGCCTACCCTGATGTGCTGGACGTGGGCTTTGGCATCGAGGTGACCGAGACCGGTCCGGCGATGGACGAGGCCCGGGCCAAAGTGGTCATTGAAGAATGCCGCCTGCGCGGCATACGCGTCAGTCTGGACGATTTTGGAACCGGGAGTGCATCGCTCAGTCATTTGCAGAAACTCGACGTCGAGCACATCAAACTCGACCAGAGTTTCGTGCGCGACATTCTCAGCGACGAACGCAACAGGGCGATCGCCGCAGGGGTCATCACCACCGCGCGCATGCTAGTCAAGACGGTCATTGCCGAAGGCGTGGAAACGGCTGAACAGGGTGATCTGCTGGCATCGCTCGGCTGTCACCAGTTACAGGGTTTTTCCATTGCCCGGCCCATGCCTTCGGTGGCGGTTCCAGGCTGGGTTACACGCTGGAAACCACCACTGTCGTGGGCACATCTGGTGGCTGAACGGCGTACGCTACTGGCCAGCCAGCGCGACGCGCCCAAGGTTCTTCCCGATTGAGCCGATGACCTTGCATACGCCTGCATGGTAGTTTGCCTTCAAACTAACCCCATTGCCGCGTGCACAACCGGTGTGCGCGGCAGGAGATGTCATGAAGCCTGTCGTTGCCCGTCAGGGTATTGTTTCACTGAAGATCAAGGACGCCGCGGAGCTGTACAGCGCCTACATGCCGTTTCTCAAGCGTGGCGGCCTGTTTGCGCCTACTGCGCAACGGCACGCCTTGGGTGATGAGGTTGTGCTTTTGGTGACGCTGGCCGAAGAGACCGAACGGCTGTCCGTGGTAGGTACCGTGGTCTGGGTCAGCCCGGCCGGCGCGCAGGGCAATCGTCCGGCCGGGGTCGGCATCCATTTCAATGAGTCAGGAGATGGGGAGGCCGCACGTGGCCGCATCGAGAATATTCTCGCCGGCGCCCTGAACTCCGAGCGCACCACACATACCATGTAGGATTGAACACGCGCGTTCGGGCTCTCCCAACAGCGCAAATGCAGTGTCAAGACTTGTCGATGCACGGGTGTGCACTGGTACAATGCCCGGTGGCAGAATTCATTGTCGGTGCACGGGCAGCACATGTCCGGGTTGTGCGTTGGCATGAGTTAACGGCTCGCCGTGGTTTGACTACGAGCAAAGCTGCCAGACCGTCACTGATGCGCCCTCTGGCGCGAGGTACCTTGCATCGTGCTTGCCGAATACTGGCCTGTGTTGTTGTTCATCGTCGTCGCTGCCGGCGTCGGTGTGGTGCTGCTGGTGTTTGGCCTGTTGGCCGGTCCCAGGCGCCCGGAAGCGGAGAAACTGGCCCCGTATGAGTGTGGTTTCGAGGCGTTCGAGGATGCACGCATGCGCTTCGACGTGCACTATTACCTGCTGGCGATCCTGTTCATCATCTTCGATCTGGAAATTGCATTCCTGTTCCCGTGGGCGGTGGTGTTTCAGCAAATCGGCGCAATCGCGATGATCGAGATGGGCTTGTTCCTGTTGTTGCTGGGCATCGGCTTTGCCTATGTGTGGAAGAAAGGAGCACTCGAATGGGAGTGATGGATTCCCTCAGCGGGATGATGCACAACCCCGACCCGCTCAATCTGGTCGATGACATCCTTCTTCCAGCCCGCGACGAGCCCATTGCGCAGCGTGGATTTGCCACAGCGCGCATGGACGAGCTGTTGAACTGGGCCCGCACCGGGTCGATGTGGCCGATGACATTTGGCCTGGCTTGTTGCGCGGTGGAAATGATGCATGCCGGCGCGGCCCGGCTGGACCTGGATCGCTATGGCGTCATTTTCCGGCCCAGCCCACGCCAGAGCGATGTGATGATCGTTGCCGGGACGCTGGTCAACAAGATGGCGCCGGCACTGCGCAAGGTTTACGACCAGATGCCCGAGCCCAAGTGGGTGATTTCCATGGGCAGTTGTGCGAACGGCGGCGGCTATTACCATTACTCGTATTCAGTGGTGCGCGGCTGCGACCGTATTGTCCCGGTGGACATTTACGTACCCGGATGTCCGCCGACAGCCGAGGCGCTGATCCACGGCATCCTGCAGCTGCAGAAGAAGATCCGTCGCACCAGCACCATCGCGCGTTCGTAGAGGTTCTGTCATGTCCGATTCTGTTCCGACCTCGCTGGCCGAGCGCCTAGTTGCGCGATTCGGTGAGACGCTCGCGGTTACGGCGGTGCGTCGCGAGACCATTGCCGAGCTGTCTGCAGCTGACCTGGTTGCGGTCGCTACGGCGCTGCGTGACGAGGCGGACTTTCGTTTCAGCGTGTTGATTGACCTGTGCGGGGTCGACTATCTGGGTTACGGCCAGACCGAGTGGAAGACTCACGATGCCACGGGTACGGGCTTCTCGCGCGGTGTACAGGGTCAGGCGATGGGCCGTTTCAGCTGGGCCGAACGGCCGCGCGGGCATGATGCGCCGAGGCGTTTCGCGGTGTCGATTGAACTGCTGTCGCTGGAGCTCAATCGGCGTCTGCGCCTGCATGTGTTTTGTGATGACGACACGCTGCCGATCATGCCTTCGCTGACACTCGTGTGGCCGGGGGTGAATTGGTTCGAACGCGAGACGTTTGATCTTTACGGAATCATCTTTGACGGTCATCCGGATCTGCGTCGCATCCTTACCGATTACGGCTTTGTCGGTCATCCGTTCCGCAAGGATTTCCCCCTGATAGGCAACGTCGAGGTGCGTTACGACCCCGAGCAGAAGCGCGTGATTTACGAACCGGTATCCATCGAGCCGCGTATCGGCGTGCCGCGGGTCATTCGCGACGATGTGGATCTGCTGCAGTCCCGGGCCGAAGCGGCCGATAACTGGCGCGACAACTGAGGCCGGGAACAACGATGAAGGAAATTCGCAATTACACGATGAACTTCGGCCCGCAGCATCCGGCCGCACACGGCGTGCTGCGCCTGGTGATGGAGATGGATGGCGAGACAATCGTGCGTGTCGATCCGCACATCGGGTTGCTGCATCGTGGCACCGAAAAGCTCGCCGAGTCCAAACCGTTCAACCATTCGATTGGTTACATGGATCGGCTCGATTACGTGTCGATGATGTGCAACGAGCACGCCTACGTGCGCGCCATCGAAACCCTGCTGGGGATCGAGGCACCCGAGCGTGCGCAATACATCCGGACCATGTTCGACGAGATCACGCGCATCCTCAATCACCTGATGTGGCTGGGCTCGAACGGCCTCGATCTGGGTGCGATGGGGGTGTTCCTGTATACGTTCCGTGAGCGCGAAGAGTTGATGGATGTATACGAGGCCGTGTCCGGCGCTCGCCTGCATGCCACGTATTACCGCCCCGGCGGCGTATACCGCGATCTGCCGGCGCAGATGACGAAATATCGTGAGTCCCCGTGGCACAAGGGCAAGGACCTCAAGCGCATCAACAGTTGGCGCGAAGGCTCGATGCTCGATTATCTGGACGCATTCACCGCTGACTTCCCGACCAAGGTGGACGAGTACGAGGAACTGCTCACGGCCAACCGCATCTGGAAGCAGCGTACGGTCGGCATCGGCGTCATCAGTCCGGAACTGGCCCAGCAGTGGAGCATGTCCGGCGTGATGCTGCGTGGCTCGGGCATCGAGTGGGACCTGCGCAAGAAGCAGCCGTATGCGAAATATGCGCAGATGGATTTCGATATCCCCGTGGGTACCAACGGGGATTGCTACGACCGCTATCTGGTGCGCGTCGCCGAGATGCGCCAATCCAACTCGATCATCCGCCAATGCGTGGCGTGGCTGCGGGCCAATCCGGGTCCGGTGATCGTGAAGAATTTCAAGGTCGCACCGCCCAAGCGAATGGAAATGAAGGAGGACATGGAAGCCATGATCCATCATTTCAAACTGTTCACTGAGGGCTATTGCGTGCCGGCCGGCGAGACCTACGCCGCTGTCGAAGCGCCCAAGGGCGAGTTTGGCTGCTACCTGATTTCAGATGGTGCGAACAAGCCGTTCCGCGTGCATCTGCGCGCGCCGGGCTTCGCCCATCTTTCGTCCATGGACACCGTGGTGCGCGGGCACATGCTTGCGGACGTGGTGGCCATGATCGGTACTTATGACCTCGTGTTCGGCGAAGTGGATCGCTGAGCCGGCGCGACGGGAGAAATGCATGAAATCCACTGGACATTTTGCACAGGTCAAGAACGTCGATCCGCTCGTCGCTTTGACGGCGCCGACGCGGGAGCGGATTGATCACTGGGTCGGCAAGTTTCCGCCAGAGCGCAAACGTTCGGCGCTGATCCAGGCGCTGTTCGCCACCCAGGAGCAGAACCATGGGTTTCTCACTGACGAATTGATCACCGCGGTGGCGAAATATCTGCAGTTGCAGCCAATCTGGGCCTACGAAGTCGCAAGTTTTTACTCGATGCTCGAGACCGAGCCGGTAGGGCGCAACAACGTGGCGATCTGCACCAACACCTCGTGCTGGCTGAACGGCGCGGAGGGTTTGGTGCGCCATTGCGAGCACAAGCTGGGCATCAAGGTGGGAGAAAGTACTGCGGATGGTCGCGTGTACCTGAAGCGCGAGGAAGAGTGCATTGCGGCTTGCGTCGGCGCACCAGTAATGACCGTCAACGGGCACTACCACGAACGCCTTTCCGTAGAGTCAATCGACAAGATCCTGGACGGGTTGGAGTGATGGAAAGTCCGTCCATGATTTACCGGCAGTCCGCGTTGCTGCGCAACCAGCCGGGCACCGCCTGCTTGCGGGCAGGTGAGTGTCATCGATCGCGCTCGTACCGACGTACGCTTCTTCGTTCTTCCTTGTCACGCGCCCGTACCCTTCGCGGCGCGTGCGACCGAAAAATCAAAGGTGGGCTCTAATGGCCGTCGGACCCGCACCCAAGGAACACCAGGTTGTCTACACCACGCTGCACTTCGACAAGCCGTGGGCGATGGACAGCTATTTGCAGGTTGGTGGCTACGTGGCGTGGAAGAAGATTCTCGCCGAAAAGCCCGACCCGAAGACCGTGATTGACGAGATCAAGCGAAGCAACTTGCGCGGCCGCGGCGGCGCGGGTTTCCCTACCGGGTTGAAGTGGTCGTTCATGCCGCAAGGCGACATGCAAAAGTACATCCTGTGCAACTCGGACGAGTCCGAGCCGGGTACGTGCAAGGATCGGGACATCCTGCGCTACAACCCGCATGCCGTAATCGAAGGTATTGCGATTGCCTGCTATTGCACCGGTTCCACCGTCGCCTACAACTACCTGCGCGGCGAGTTTCATCACGAGCCCTTCGAGCATTGCGAGGAAGCGCTGGCGGAGGCCTATGCGGCCGGACTGCTCGGCAAGAATATCCAGGGTACCGGGGTGGATGTGGATATCCACAATGCACTGGGAGCGGGCGCCTACATTTGCGGCGAAGAAACCGCATTGATGGAATCACTGGAAGGCAAGAAGGGCATGCCGCGCTTCAAACCCCCATTTCCCGCCGGCTTCGGCTTGTATGGCAAGCCGACCACGATCAACAACACCGAGACTTTCGCGTCGGTGCCATCGATCCTGCGCAACGGTGCGGATTGGTTCCTGGCGCAAAGCAAGACCAAGAATGGTGGCCCGAAAGTGTTTTCGGTATCAGGCTGCGTGCAGCATGCAGGCAATTTCGAGGTACCGCTGGGTACCACCTTTGATGAGCTGCTGGAGATGGCTGGTGGTCTGCGTCCAGGCCGTACGCTGAAGGGCGCGATTCCCGGTGGTGCGTCGATGCCGGTGCTCGCCGCAGCGCAGCTCAAGGGTTTGCCGATGGATTACGACACCTTGAAGGCGCTGCATACCGGCCTGGGTTCGGGCGCGATCATGGTGCTGGATGACAGTGTGTGCGCGGTCAAGTTCACCTGTCGCATCTCGCGCTTTTACCATCAGGAATCCTGCGGCCAATGCACACCGTGCCGCGAGGGTACCGGCTGGATGCACCGTGTCCTCCAGCGTATCGTCGATGGCGGCGGCACTGTCGAAGACCTGCACCGGCTGAAGGCTGTGGCCGGGCAGATCGAAGGCCATACGATCTGCGCGTTTGGCGAGGCTGCGGCGTGGCCCGTGCAAGGTTTCCTGCGCCAGTTCTGGAACGAATTCGAATATTACGTGACCAACGGGCGTTCCCTGGCCGACGACCACATGGCGGAAGTCGAGCGGGGGGTGGTGGCATGAGCACTCAGCCGGCAGCCGCTGCGCCGGATCTGGTGCACATCGAGATTGACGGCAAGCCCACGGCGATCCGCAAGGGCGCGATGATCATCGAGGCTGCCGATGCCATCGGCATCACCATCCCGCGTTTTTGCTATCACCGCAAGCTGACCATCGCGGCAAACTGCCGTATGTGCATGGTTGAGGTGGAAATGGGCGGCCGCCCGGCTGCCAAGGGCTCGCCGGCCTGCGCCACGCCGGTGGCCGAAGGCATGAAGGTGCTGACCCGCTCGAAGATGGCGCTGCAGTTCCAGCGTGACGTGATGGAATTCCTGTTGATCAACCATCCGCTGGATTGCCCGGTGTGCGATCAAGGCGGCGAGTGTGAGCTGCAGGACCTGGCACTTGGTTACGGGCGGAGTGTGTCGCGCTTCACCGAAGGCAAGCGCGCCGTGGCCGATGAGAATATCGGGCCGCTGGTGGCGACCAAGATGACGCGCTGCATCCATTGCACACGCTGCGTGCGTTTCACCAGCGAGATTGCCGGCAGCTACGAGCTTGGCGGCATGAGCCGCAATGACGACATGCAGATCGGCACGTATATCGGCCGGACGGTGGAAACCGAGCTGTCGGGCAACATCATCGACGTGTGTCCGGTCGGTGCGTTGACCGACAAGGTGTTCCAGTTCAAGGCCCGCGCGTGGGAGTTGATCGCCAAGCCGTCCATCGGTTATCACGATGCGCTGGGGTCCAATCTGTGGCTGCATACGCGCCGCGGCGAAGTATTGCGCGTGGTGCCGCGTGACAATGAGTCGATCAACGAATGCTGGTTGGCCGACCGCGACCGTTACAGCCATCAAGGCATGTATGCGCCCGACCGGATCAGCGCACCGGAAGTGAAACGTGATGGAAAGTGGCAGGTCGTCAGTTGGGACGATGCGTTGGCGTATGCACAAGACGCGCTCAAGCAGGTACCCGGCAGCGAGATCGGCATTCTGGTGCATCCGGCGTCGTCCAACGAAGAAGGAGATTTGCTGTTGCGGCTGGCGCGGGGCCTGGGTTGCGCACACATCGATCACCGCCTGCGTCAGTTGGATTTCTCCGATAACGCAGTAGCGCAACCGTTTACCGTACCCGTGGCCGCCGTGCAGGCGGTGACGGCAGCGTTGCTGGTTGGGTCGAACCTGCGCTACGAAATGCCGCTGCTCAATCATCGTGTACACCTGGCCAGCAAGCACGGCGCGCGCATCTTTGCAGTCAATCCCGCGCACTTCAATTTCAACTATGAGCTTGCCGGCGAAGCGGTGGTTGGCCCGCTGGCGATGGTCCACGCGCTGCGGGCTCTGGCGAAGGCCGCCGTGACCGGGGGCGCCACGGCGCCGTCGGCGCTGGCGACTGCGATCAACACGGTGAATTGCGACGAAGGCGACAGCGACACGATCGCGGCGTTGAAACAGGCCGCCAGTAATGCGGGCGGCGCCGTCGTGATCGTCGGCGAGGCTGCCGTTACTCATCCGCAGGCGGCGTGGTTGCGTGCACTTGCGCGTTTCATCGCCGATGCCACCGGTGCTGGTTATGCGGAGTTGCCGGTAGGCGCCAATGCACTGGGGCTGGCCCGGACCGCGGTCGTCCCCAGCCACGGTGGGCTGGACGCGCGGGCCATGCTCGCGCAGCCACGCAAGACTTACCTGTTGTATGGCGCGGAACCGCCCTATGACTTTGCTGATGGCGGCGCGGCCATGAGCGCGTTGCGCAGTGCGCAGCATGTCGTCGCTTGCAGCGCGTTCGCGGGCACCGCGCTACGCGAGGTTGCCGACGTGATTCTGCCCATTGGATTGCTGCCGGAGATCGATGCCACATTGGTGAATGTCGATGGCTTGGCGCAAGGCGTGGTGGCAGGTGCCAAGGCGCCGGGTCAGGCGCGAGCGGGCTGGAAAGTCTTGCGAGCGCTTGGCGGAGCGCTGCAGTTTGACGGCTTCACGTTTGACGATCTTGCCGGTTTGCGCGAGGGCATTGCCGAGCGCAAACCGGTCGCGGCGGCAGATGTTTCTGCCCGGCCGCTCGACGCTGCGCCGACTGATGGGTCACCACCGGCGCTTACACGCTTCGCCAGTTGGCCCATCTATCGTGGCGATGCTGTTCTGCGTCGGGCCACGGCGCTGAACGCGCATCCGCTGAACCGCGCGCCAGCCGCCCGGGTGAATTCGACCGAAGCGAAGCGTCTGGATCTGGATGACGGCTGCCAGGTGCACGTCGCCGGCAGCGTCTTGCCACTGGTAGTGGATGACACTGTCGCCGACGGCACGGTGTGGATTGAAGCGGCCAACGACCTTACAGCCACGCTGCCACCGTATGGCGCGGCACTCACCTTGCGCAGGGCCTGATGCCAATGGCGGATTTACTCACCCATCAGCTGTTGCTGCCGCTCGCCTACATCCTGGCAATCGCCCTGCCGCTGATTATCGCGGTGGCAATGTTTGTGTACTGGGAGCGCAAGGTCATCGGCTGGATGCATGTGCGCATCGGACCGAACAAGATCGGCCCGTTCGGCGTATTGCAGGCGTTTGCCGACGTGTTCAAGCTGCTGTTCAAGGAAGTGATCCTGCCGACCAAGGCAAATCGCTTCCTGTATTTCACGGCGCCGTTGATCGCACTGATTCCTGCGCTGGCGGCGTGGGCGGTGGTGCCGTTCAGCGCGAAGATGGTCTTGTCCAACGCGAACGCCGGCATCCTGTACCTGCTGGCGATGACCTCGATGGGCGTGTACGGCATCATCATCGCCGGCTGGGCGTCCAACTCGCGGTACGCGCTGCTGGGAGCCATGCGATCGGCTGCCCAGGTGATTTCCTATGAGTTGGCGATGGGATTGTGTCTGGTCTGCGTGTTGATCCTCGCAGGTAGTCTCAACCTGACCGAGATCGTCAATGCGCAAGCTGGTGGCAAGGGTTTCTTCGACTGGTTCTGGCTCCCGCTGCTGCCGGTGTTCGTGATCTATTTCATCTCCGGCGTTGCCGAGACCAATCGCTTGCCGTTCGACATGGCCGAGGGCGAATCGGAAATTGTTGCCGGCTTCCACGTGGAGTACTCCGGTTCGGCGTTTGCAATTTTCTTCCTTGCCGAATACGCCAACATGATCCTCGTCAGCTTCCTGTCGGCGATCTTCTTCCTCGGTGGCTGGCTCAGCCCGTTGCAAGGTTGGGTCAACATGGATGCACCGGCGTGGATGAACTGGCTCTGGACCGGCAGTTGGGCGTGGCTTTTTCTCAAGGCTTTCCTGGTGTCGTTTCTGTTTCTGTGGTTTCGCGCGACATTCCCGCGGTACCGCTATGACCAGATCATGCGCCTGGGCTGGAAGATCCTGATCCCGATTGCCCTTGTCTGGGTTTTGGTGGCTGGTTGTCTACGCTACTTCGATTGGGTCAGCATCGGTACGGGGGCATGAGGATGACGATGAATCGCATCACTGGTTACTTCAAGAGTCTGCTGCTGATTGAACTGTTCCAGGGCATGAGCGTGACCTTGGGCTACATGTTCAAGCCCAAGTACACCGTGCGTTTTCCCATGGAACATATTCCCAAGTCGAACCGCTTCCGCGGCCTGCTGGCGTTGCGCCGCTATCCCAACGGTGAAGAACGCTGCATCGCCTGCAAATTGTGCGAGGCGGTGTGCCCGGCCTTGGCGATCACCATTGACTCTGCACCACGCGAGAGTGACGGCCAGCGGCGGACCACGCGGTTCGACATTGATTTGTTCAAATGCATCTACTGCGGCTTCTGCGAGGAATCATGCCCGGTGGATTCCATCGTGCTGAGCTCGATTCACGAGTATCACTTTGAGCATCGTGGCGAAAACGTGGTGAACAAGCAGCAGCTACTGGCGATCGGTAGCCGTTTTGAAGCGCAGATTGCCGCGGATCGCGCGCAAGATGCACCGTACCGCTAGGGCTGCCAATGGATACCCAACTGTTCCAACTGATCTGCTTCTACGGCTTTGCCACGGTGACCGTGGCGTCCGCGTTGGCGGTGATCACGCTCAAGAACACGGTGCACGCAGTGCTCGCGCTGGTGCTCACGTTTTTCAGTGCCGCCTGCCTGTGGATGCTTGCCGATGCCGAGTTCCTGGCGCTGGCGCTGATCGTGGTTTACGTCGGCGCGGTCATGGTGTTGTTCCTGTTCGTGGTGATGATGCTCGATGTTGATGTGGAGAAATTACGCGAGGGCTTCGTCAAGTTCCTTCCGATCGGGCTGTTCGTTGCGGTGATCATGCTGGTGGAAATGCTGGGGGTGATCGGCGTTCGCGCCATGCATGCGCAGGTCGTGGGTGGTGACCCGGCGCTGGCGGCGGGCGTGTCCAATACCGAATGGCTTGGCTTTGCGCTGTATACGCGCTACCTGCTGCCGTTTGAGATTGCCGCGCTCATCCTTACCGTCGGCGTGGTTGCCGCAGTGGCACTGACGTTGCGCGAGCGGCGTGACACGCGTTACGAGAATGCCAGTCGGCAGGTGCGGGTTGATCCGCGCAAACGTTTGCGCCTGGTGAAAATGGGTGCTGACCATGCCAATGAATCCACCGCATCAGAGGAGCCGCGCACATGATCACGCTTGCGCATTTCATCGTATTGGGCGCGATACTGTTCTGCATCGCCGTGGCCGGGCTGTTCATCAATCGCAAGAACGTCATCGTGCTGTTGATGTCGCTGGAGCTGATCCTGCTCGCGGTCAACACGAATTTCGTGGCGTTTTCACGTTATCTCGGCGATGTCTCCGGTCAGGTCTTCGTGTTTTTCATTCTTACCGTGGCTGCGGCGGAAGCTGCCATCGGCCTGGCGATTCTGGTGTTGCTGTTTCGCACTCGCAGCACCATCAATATCGCCGACATTGACAGCATGAAGGGTTGACCTGATGCAACTGTCTACTTCCATTCTGCTGGCTATCGCGCTGGCACCGCTGGTCGGCTGTCTGTTGGCAGGATTTCTCAGCCGCTTCATTGGCCGGGTTGGCGCACACAGTGTGACCATCCTGGGCATGGTCGTCGCTTGCGCGTTGTCGTTCCTGGTCCTGTATCAGCTCACGCTCGGCGGCGCGGATACATACAACCAGAACATCTACACGTGGTTCCAGATTGGCGAGTTCAACGCCAGCGTCGGCTTCATGGTGGATCGCCTCACTGCGATGATGCTGGTGGTTGTGGGCTTTGTGTCGCTCGTGGTCCACGTCTACACCATTGGCTACATGCGTGATGACCCTGGCTACACGCGCTTTTTCAGCTACATCTCCCTGTTCACGTTCTCGATGTTCATGCTGGTGATGGCGAACAACTTCATGCAGTTGTTCTTCGGCTGGGAAGCGGTCGGTCTGGTCTCGTATCTGCTGATCGGTTTCTGGTACAACAAGCCGAGCGCGATCTTTGCCAACTTCAAGGCGTTCATGGTCAACCGCGTGGGGGACTTCGGGTTCCTGCTGGGCATCGCCGCGGTGCTGGCAGCATTCCATACGCTCGATTACCAGACCGCGTTTGACGCCGCGCCCAGCCTGGTCGGCAAGACTTTCCAGATCACCGCGAATACGCAGTGGGACATGGCAACTGTCATTTGCGTGTTGCTGTTCATCGGTGCAATGGGGAAGTCAGCGCAGGTGCCGTTGCATGTGTGGTTGCCCGACTCGATGGAAGGCCCCACACCGATTTCCGCGTTGATCCACGCTGCGACGATGGTCACGGCCGGTATCTTCATGGTCGCGCGGATGTCGCCGCTGTTCGAACTGTCGGCGACGGCGTTGAGCTTTGTGCTGGTGATCGGCGCGACCACGGCGCTGTTCACCGGCATGATCGGCATCGTGCAAAACGACATCAAGCGCGTGATCGCGTATTCCACGCTGTCGCAGTTGGGCTACATGACCGTTGCGCTGGGCGTGTCGATGTACAGCGGCGCCGTGTTCCATCTGATGACCCACGCGTTCTTCAAGGCGTTGCTGTTCCTGTGTGCCGGTTCGGTGATCATCGCGATGCATCACGGCCAGGATATGCGTTACATGGGCGGGCTGCGCAAATACATGCCAATCACCTGGTTGACCATGTGGGCGGGTTCGGCTGCGCTGGTCGCGGTGCCATTCACGTCCGGGTTCTATTCGAAGGACGCAATCATCGAGGCCGTGGGTGAGTCGCATCGCTGGGGCGCGAATTACGCGTATTTCTGCGTCATGGCAGGCGTACTGGTGACCGGGTTGTACACGTTCCGGCAGATGTATCTGACATTCCATGGCAAGGAGCGTTTCAAGGTGGTCGAGCAGCATGGCCATGGTCACGCCGACGGTCACGAACTCCCGCCGGGCGTACTCGCCCACGCGCCGAAGGAGTCGCCGTGGGTCGTGACCGTGCCGTTGATTGCGCTCGCCATCCCGTCGCTGGTGATCGGCTACTTCACCATCGAGCCAGCGCTGTATGGCAACTGGTTTGGCTCGTCGATTCACGTGGACAGTGCGAACAATGTGCTGGCCACGCTGGCGCCTGAGTTCCACGGCGCGCTGGCAATGGGCCTGCACGGCTTTACCCAGTTGCCATTCTGGTTGATGTTTGCCGCCTTCGTGATCTGCACCTATATCTATCTGATCAACCCGGCCATGGCCGACAAGGTCAAGGCTGCCTTCAGACCGTTGTGGACAGCGCTGGATCGCAAGCTCTGGTTTGACGACGTCGAGTACGCACTGTTCGTCAGCGGCGGGGTGAAGATGGGTCGCTTGTTCTGGAAAGTCAGCGACGCCGGGCTGATTGATGGCGTCGCGGTCAACGGCTCAGTCAAGATGGTGCATCGTGGGGCGGCCCTGCTGCGCCGGCTGCAAACCGGTTATCTCTATCACTACGCGTTTGCCATGATCGTTGGGTTGATCGTGATGCTGAGCGGGTATCGGCTGTTCGGGAACTAGGGGAAGCAGGCTTCATGTTCAATCATCTTCTCAGTCTGCTGATCTGGCTGCCGATTGCCGGAGCCGTACCCGTGCTGCTGGCAGGTCCGGCGCGACCGATGCTGGCGCGCTCGCTGGCTTTGCTGGTCACGATCGTGACCTTCATCGTCAGCCTCGGCTTGTTGCGGCGCTATGACCCGAGCGGCGCGGTCATGCAACTGCAGGAAACCCACGAATGGATCGTGACGTGGGGCGTGCATTTTACCCTTGCGGTAGATGGCATTTCGGTTGCGCTGATATTGATGACGACCTTCGTCGGCATTCTGGTCATTGGTGGCGCATGGAAAGTCATTCAAAAGCAGACACACCAATACATGGCGTGCATGCTGGTGCTCGAAGGGCTGCTGATCGGCGTGTTCTGCGCAACCGATGCGCTGGTGTTCTATGCGTTCTTCGAGGCTGTGCTGATCCCGATGTATATCCTGATCGGCATGTGGGGCGGCCCACGGCGCGTGTACGCGACATTGAAGCTGTTCATCTACACGTTTACCGGCTCGGTCTTCATGTTGATCGCGTTGCTGTATCTGTATCAGCAGGCGCACACGTTCGACCTGGCAACGTTGGCCGCATTGCCGCTGACGATGCAAGAACAGACTTGGCTGTTTTTCGGCTTCCTGATTGCGTTTGCGATCAAGGTACCGATGGTGCCGGTCCATACGTGGCTGCCTGACGCCCACGTCGAGGCACCCACCGGCGGGTCGGTATGGTTGGCAGCGGTCATGCTGAAGATCGGCACTTACGGAATGATACGTTTCATCCTGCCGATCACGCCCGATGCCGGCGCACATTTCGCATGGATCATCATCGTGCTCAGCCTCGTCGCGATCGTCTACATCGGCTATGTCGCGCTGGTACAGGAGGACATGAAGAAGCTGGTGGCCTATTCGTCGGTAGCGCACATGGGCTTTGTGACGCTGGGTATCTTCATGGCGTTCATGCTGGTGCGCGAGACCGGCGACCTGAACATGGCGGTACTGGGCATGCAAGGCGCGATGGTGCAGATGATTTCCCACGGCTTTGTGTCCGGCGCCATGTTTACCTGCATCGGCGTGATGTACGACCGCACGCATACGCGCCAGATCAAGGACTACGGCGGCGTCATCAACATGATGCCGTGGTTTGGCTTCTTTTATGTGTTGTTCGCCATGGCCAACACCGGTTTGCCGGGCACCAGCGGGTTTGTTGGCGAGTTCATGGTGATCCTGGCCAGCTTCACCGCCAGCCCGTGGATAGCGCTGTTCGCCACGTTCACCCTGATCATCGGCGCGGGTTACACCCTGTGGCTGGTGAAGCGCGTGTTGTGGGGGCCTGTGACTACCGAGCACGTCAAGCACATGAAGCCACTGGAGCTGCGCGAAACCCTGGTGCTGGTCGGCTTTGCCATTGCCGTTCTGGGAATTGGCGTGTGGCCACAGCCTTTGGTGCACTTGATGGACAGTTCAGTGGCGCAGTTGATATCGCAACTCGCGGTGCACAAGATTTGATGTACGCGCTGCCAAGTGAGCATTGTGCGGACCGCAGCGCGCGCCGGGATGGCGCGCAGGGCAACGCAATGCAGCCGCCGTGGTTCCGGTTTTTCCGGTGTTGCGAACGGGCTGGTCCCGACGCCGCCCGCTTTGAGTACGTGGATAACCTCTGATGCCGACCCTCAATGACGTTCTGATCATGTTGCCGGAGTTCTATCTGGTGGCGGCAACGTGTCTGCTGCTGTTGCTGGACGCCTTCATGAAGCCGTCGCAACGCCCGCTCCTGCACTGGCTGGCCATCGGTGTCTTGGTGATCACGCTGTACATGGTGGTGGCGGGGCAACCGGAGCATGCAGTGACCGCGTTTGGCGGCATGTTCGTGCGTGACAGCGTGGCCGAGATCATCAAGGTATTTGCCTTGGGCACCACGGCGATGGTGTTCGTATATGCGCGGCCATACCTCATTGACCGCGGCCTGCTCAGTGGTGAGTTCTACACACTGATGCTGTTTGCCGTCACCGGCATCATGCTGCTGGTTTCCGCCGGAAGCCTGGTGACGGTCTACCTGGGTCTGGAATTGTTGTCGTTGTCGTCGTACGCGCTGGTGGCACTGCACCGCGATGCGCCGCTTCCGGCGGAGGCGGCAATCAAGTACTTCGTGCTCGGCGCCCTGGCGTCGGGCACCTTGTTGTACGGCATGTCGATGGTCTACGGCGCATCGGGCATGGGCGGCACGCCGACGCTGGATCTGGCACAACTGCACGGTGTGATGGCCTACACCACATCACCCAAACTGCTGCTGTTCGGCTTGCTGTTCATGATCGTGGGCATCGGCTTCAAGCTGGGCGTGGCGCCATTCCACATGTGGCTGCCGGACGTCTACCACGGAGCGCCCACGCCGGTCACAACGTTCATCGCGGCGGCCTCGAAGTTGGCGGCGTTCGGCATGGCATTTCGCTTGCTGGAGACCGGCATGGGCGATCTGGTGCAGCAGTGGCAGTTGATACTGGCCGTGCTCGCCACTGTGTCGCTGGTGATCGGCAATCTTGTTGCCATCGTGCAGACCAATTTCAAGCGCCTGATGGCGTACTCGACCATCTCGCATATGGGCTATCTGTTGCTGGGCTTGTCGGCAGCGGGGCCGGAAGGTTATGCCGCGGCGATGTTTTACGCAGTCTGCTACGCCTTGATGGCCGTTGCCGCGTTTGGCGTGATGATGGCGATGTCGCGAGCCGGTTTCGAGTGCGAGGAAATTTCCGATTTCAAGGGACTCAACCAGAAAGCACCGTGGATGGCATTTCTGATGATGCTGGCGATGTTTTCGCTGGCCGGTGTACCGCCGCTGTTCGGCTTCTGGGCGAAGGTACTGGTGCTGGAAGCGGCCATACATGCAGGCATGCTGTGGCTGGCCATCGTCGGTATCATCGCCGCGTTTGTCGGTCTGTATTACTACCTGCAGGTGATCAAGGTGATGTACTTCGACAATCCGGAAGAAGGTAGTCTGCTTGCGGCCAAACCGGATCGCCCGTTGCGCCTGGTGCTGTCATTGAACGGTCTGTCGCTACTTGTTCTGGGTGTGTATTGGGGGCCTTTGTTGAGTTGGTGTCAGCGCGCATTTGGCGCGTGATCACCGGCGCGTGTTTCCTGCTAACTCTGATGCGGGGTGGAGCAGTCTGGCAGCTCGTCGGGCTCATAACCCGAAGGTCGCAGGTTCGAATCCTGCCCCCGCTACCAGATCTTTCTTGATGTAGAGAAAGCCTCCTTGTGAGGCTTTTTTGTTGGGTACGAACGCTGCCGGCGCTGGACCAGGCTGGTGGCGCGCCCTCCACGATGCATCTGGATGACGGATGGTGTAGCAAGGGAATGGGCCGTTGGAGCCCATTTTTTGTTTCTGGCGACAAAGGACGCGGATCGATGGATACGCAGGCATTGGCACTACGCTTCAGCGCCGCGCTGACCGAACTGGGTCTGCGCTGCCTCGGTGTGGAGTTTTTGCCGGGGCAGGGACAGAGCACGCTGCGGGTGTATCTGGATCTGCTTGAGGGCGCCGCGCCGGATGTGTCTGGGACAGGCGCTGAGGATCGCGACAGCATGGCGCCGCCCGCTGTCAGTGTTGATCAGTGTGAAAGGGCAAGTCGCGAGTTGTCAGCGTTGCTGGATGTGGACGATCCGATTCCCGGACACTACGTGCTGGAAGTGTCTTCTCCGGGCATCGATCGCCCTCTGTTTACCGCATCGCAGTTTGCCGGCGCGATCGGGCAGGAAGTGAAGTTGTTGTTCAACGTGCCGCAGGACGGCCGGCGGCGTTTGCGCGGCAAGGTGGCAAGCGTGGATGGCGAACAGATTTCGCTGGAAGCGGAAGGCAGGACCTGGCAGTTCGATCACGCGCTGGTGGAAACGGCGCGTGTGGTGCCCGACTGGGTGGCGCTGGGTTATGCCCCGCAGCCCAAGCGGGGCGTAAAACCAGCGGCGCGCAAGCCCGCAAGATGAATTCATCAGATCGATTTGGACGCCGCAAGGCGCCTGTGGAGTTGCTGCAATGAGCAAAGAACTTTTGCTGGTCGTCGACGCGGTCGCCAACGAAAAAGGCGTGCCGCTGGAAGTCATTTTCGAGGCAATGGAAGCCGCGCTTGCGTCGGCCGCCAAGAAACGCTATCCCGACGAAGAGCCGGACATCCGCGTGTTGATTGATCGGGACACCGGCGAGTACGAGACCTTTCGCCGCTGGGAAGTCATCGCGGACGATGGTGAAATGGAGTCGCCGTTTTTCCAGCTCCGCCTGATGGATGCGGTGGAAGAGCGTGCTGACGCGCAGGTCGGGGAGTACATCGAGCAGCAAGTCGAGAACGCCGAGTTCGGGCGCATTGCCGCGCAGGCTGCCAAGCAGGTGATCGTGCAGCGCGTGCGCGAGGCCGAGCGCCAGCAGGTGGTGGATGCATTTGCCGATCGCGTGGGTGAGCTCGTGACGGGTATCGTCAAGCGGGTAGAGCGGGGCAATCTGTATCTTGACCTGGGCAGCAATGCCGAGGCGTTCATTCCGCGCGACAAGACCATACCGCGGGAATCGGCGCGTGTGGGTGATCGCGTGCGTGGCTACCTTTACGAAGTGCGCTCGGAACCGCGTGGACCGCAGCTTTTCGTGTCGCGTGCGGCACCGGAATTCATGATGGAGCTGTTCAAGCTCGAGGTTCCGGAAGTCGGGCAGGGCCTGGTGGAGATCAAGGGCTGTGCGCGCGACCCGGGCGATCGCGCCAAGATTGCGGTGGTCGCGCACGACAGTCGCACCGATCCGATCGGCGCGTGCATCGGCATGCGCGGATCACGTGTGCAAGCGGTGTCCAACGATCTCAATGGCGAGCGCGTAGACATCATCTTGTGGCATGAGAATCAGGCGCAATACGTGATCAATGCGATGGCGCCGGCCGAAGTGCAGTCGATCATCATGGATGAGGAAAAGCATTCGATGGACATTGCCGTGGCCGAGGACAAGTTGTCCCAGGCGATCGGTCGTGGCGGACAGAACGTACGCCTGGCCAGCAAGCTCACCGGCTGGCAGCTCAATGTGATGACACAGGATCAGGTGACCGCCAAGAGTGAGTCCGAACAAGAGGCAGCACGCGAGCTGTTCATGGACAAACTCGAGGTGGATCACGAGATTGCCGTTATCCTTGTGCAGGAGGGCTTCTCCAGCGTCGAGGAAATTGCCTACGTGCCCAGCGCCGAGTTGCTGGCAGTGGAAGGCTTCGACGAAGACATCGTCGAGGAGTTGCGCGCTCGTGCACGCGACGCGTTGCTGGTCGAGGCACTGGCTGAAGAAGAAGGTGCATCCGGCGAGCAACCAACCGCCGAGTTGCTGGCCATGGAAGGTATGGACGACGCGACGGCGCAAATTCTGGCCGAGCGCGGGGTGTGTACAGTGGATGATCTGGCTGACCTGGCGGTGGACGACCTGATCGACATCGACGGCATGGATGAAGAACATGCAGCGGCGCTGATCATGACGGCTCGTGCGCCGATGATCGAGCGTCTGGAGCATGGTGGCTGATGCCACACGGCGGCGCCCCGGATGGGTGCGCCGCGAAAGCTTCGTAGGCTTTCACGATGGGTGGAGATGGCGGCGCCGATACTGGGCTGCACACGCAAGACAAGCGCGGGAACGGCGGAGCAGAGAACACGATGTCGGACGTCACGATCAAACAACTCGCCCAGAAAATGGGTATGCCCAGTGACAAGCTGCTCACGCAACTTGACGCTGCGGGCATGAAATTCTCCGATCCGGAGCAGGTGATCAGCAGCACTGAAAAAGTGAAACTGCTGGGTTTCCTGCGTCGCAGCAATGCCAAGGACGATACGGCTTCGGGAGCTGACAGCGGACCGCGCCACGTCACCCTTCGGCGGCGCACTGTAGGTGAGTTGAGGGTCGCCACACCCGGCCCGCGCGGTGCTGCAGGCACGGCCAAGACGGTCAACGTCGAAGTACGTGCCAAGCGCACTTACGTCAAGCGCAGCGTCATTGTAGAAGAAGCCAACGCCGAGCCGGAGCGCGAGGACGCCGTACGCAAGCTGGAGGAATCCCGCCTGCGAGGCGAGCGTGAAGAGCACGAGCGGATTGCCGCCGCCGAGCTCCGTCAACAGGATGCGCAAGCACAACAGCAGACGGTAGTTGAGCACAAGGCGAAAGTGGCACGCAAGCCAAGCCCTGCGCATGTAGCTGATGCCACGCCGGAGCCGGCTGCACCTGAGCCGGTGCCAACGCCAGAGCCAGCGCCAGCGCCGGTGGTGGAGCGCCCGGTGGAACCGTCACCCGAGCCTGTGGTGCCGGAAAGCGGCGACTCTCGCAGTGCGGTGCAAAGTATCGACCAGCGTGAGTTGGGCATGATCATTCCGCGCATTCAACCACCGCACAAGCGCGAAAAGCTGGTCAAGCCGGTGGCCAAGCCGACACCTGTGGCTGCCAGCAAACCCGCGCCGACCAGGTCGTCGGGCGCAGCAGCGCTCCCTGCAGCGGGTGCGGGGGCCGATTCCGCTCATGGCAAGGCCAAACACGGAAGCCGTGAACGCGAGCGTGGCGAAAGCGGCCGGGAAAGTCGCGGCACGCCCGGCAAGCGCTTTGGTGGTGGCCAGATGCACCTGAGCGAGGCTGACCGGGCGCGCCGTTCTTCGGGCAGCAAGCGCGGTAGAACCATGCGCGGCGGGCATGAGCCTTCACGTGGGAGCAGTGCACCAGCCGGTCCGCACGGGTTTTCCCGGCCTACCGCGCCGGTAGTGCGCGAGGTCCCGGTGGCCGATACCAATACCGTGTCCGAGTTGGCGCAGAAGATGGCAGTCAAGGGATCGGAAGTGGTGAAGGCACTGTTCAAGATGGGCGTGATGGCCACCATCAACCAGAGCATTGACCATGACACGGCCGTGTTGGTGGTCGAGGAACTCGGGCATACGCCGGTGGCAGACACTCAGAACGATGCCGAGCAGACCCTGGCTGCGCACACCCATACAGCCGAGCTGGAAGGTGAAAAATCCCCACGTCCGCCGGTTGTGACCATCATGGGCCACGTGGATCACGGCAAGACTTCATTGCTGGACTTCATTCGGCGTACCAAGGTTGCGTCCGGCGAAGCGGGAGGCATTACCCAGCACATTGGTGCATATCATGTGAACACGTCGAAGGGCGTGATCACGTTCATCGACACCCCCGGGCATGCCGCATTTACCTCCATGCGCGCACGTGGCGCGCAGAGCACCGATATCGTGGTGCTGGTGGTGGCAGCCGACGACGGGGTCATGCCGCAGACGATTGAAGCAGTGAATCACGCGCGCGCCGCCAAGGTGCCGTTGATCGTTGCGGTCAACAAGATGGACAAGGAAGGCGCCAACCCGGACAACGTCAAACAGGGCCTGGTGAAGCAGGACGTCGTACCCGAGGATTGGGGTGGCGATGTGCAATTTGTCCCCGTCTCGGCAAAAACCGGCATGGGTGTCGAGGACTTGCTTGACGCCATTTCCGTCCAGGCGGAAGTGATGGAGCTGCAGGCAGTCGTGGATGGCCATGCCACCGGCGTCGTGATCGAATCCAGTCTGGATCGAGGCCGCGGCCCGGTAGCGACGGTGCTGGTGCAGCAGGGCACCCTGAAGAAGGGCGACTTTGTGGTATGCGGAGTCGAATACGGGCGCATGCGCGCGCTGATTGATGCCAGTGGCAAACAAGTAGCGTCGGCGGGCCCGTCGATTCCAGTGCAGGTGCTGGGGTTGTCTGGCGTACCGGAAACCGGCGATGACTTTGTGTGTGTCGAAGACGAACACCTTGCGCGCGAGGTGGCCGAGGAGCGCCAGCAGAAACGCCGGGCCACGCGCATGGTCAGCAAGGCCAATCGGCTCGAGGACATCATCGCCAAGATGGGCCAGGGTGACGAGCAACAGACGCTCAACATCCTGGTCAAGGGCGATGTGCAGGGTTCCGTCGAGGCGTTGCGCGAATCGTTGACGCAGATCGGCAACGAGCGCGTGCGGGTCAGCGTGGTTGCATCCGGCGTGGGTGGCATCAGTGAATCGGACGCCACCCTTGCGGCTGCATCGAAGGCGCTGTTGATTGGCTTCAACGTGCGTGCCGATGCGTCCGCGCGCAAGGTGATCGAGGCCGCCGGAGTCGATGTACGCTATTTTTCCATCATTTATGACGTCATCGATCAGGTGACGCAGGCGGCGACCGGTCTGCTCGGCATGGAAGTGCGCGAAGAGATCATTGGTGTGGCCGAGGTCCGCGAGGTGTTCCGCAGTTCCAAGTTTGGTGCGGTCGCCGGTTGCCGCGTGACCGAGGGCGTGGTCAAGCGCAGCAAGCCGATTCGCGTGTTGCGCGACCATGTCGTCATCTTTGAAGGCGAGCTGGAATCTCTGCGCCGGTTCAAGGAACTGGTTGACGAGGTGAGCAGTGGCGTGGATTGCGGCATCGCGGTCAAGCAATACAACGACGTCAAACCGGGCGATCAGATCGAGTGCTTTGAACGCACCGAAGTCGCACGGACGCTGTAAGGCAGGTATGCGTACAGGAAGCGGGGACTACGTATTGAGGGCTGATGCGCGCTCCCGCTCCTGGTTTCTGCTCTTGACCCACTAGTCAGGTTTCCCCATGCCATCTCGCGATTTCAAACGGACTGACCGCATCGGTGCCGAGCTGCGCCGTGAGCTCGGCTTGCTGGTACATGCGGCCGTGCGTGATCATGGGCTGCCTTCGGTCAGTGTGTCCGATGTGGAAATTACCCGCGATCTGGATTTCGCGACCGTGTGGGTAACAGCACTGCTGCCGGAAACCGGATTACCGGCAGTCAAGGAACTGAACCTGATCGCCTATGAGATCCGCCGCTCGCTCGCCCACAGCGGCATGCGCATGCGCCGGGTGCCGGAGCTGAAGTTCAAGTACGACGACTCCGTGGACAAGGGCGAGCGCATTGAAACCTTGCTGCGTGGGCAGACGCGGAGTGTGACTCCACCGAGCGATGACGCGCAGGGCTGAAGCTCGCGCGCGGCAGGCGCTGAAGCGTGCCGCACGTGCGCGCTTGCGCGATGTGCACGGGATCGTCCTGCTCGACAAACCATTGGGCTTGAGCTCCAACCAGGCGCTGCAATCCGTACGGCGTTTGCTGCGCGCAGTGAAAGGTGGGCACACCGGCGCACTCGATCCACAAGCCAGCGGCTTGCTGCCGTTGTGCTTTGGCGAAGCCACCAAGCTTGCCGGCGGCCTGCTTGGTGCACGCAAGGCGTATGTCGCCGAATGCCAACTGGGGATAACCACCGACACTGGCGACCGGGAAGGCGTGGTACTGGTGCGCCGGCCCGTACCGGTACTGGATGCGCTCACGCTGGAGACCGCGCTGGGCAAGTTGCGCGGCCGCATTTCGCAGGTGCCACCGCTGTATTCGGCGCTCAAGCAGGGCGGTGAGCGCCTTTACGTCAAGGCGCGGCGCGGTGACGAAGTGGATATTCCCGCGCGCGAGGTCGATGTCTATCGACTCGACTTGCTTGCACGTACAGGCGACTCACTGCACTTGCATGTTGAGTGTGGGTCTGGCACCTATGTGCGCTCGCTGGTGGCAGATCTGGGTACGGACCTGGGTTGCGGCGCGCACGTCAGTGCACTGCGGCGGCTCTGGCTGGCGCCGTTTCGCGATCCGCAGATGGTCACCATGGAACAACTGGAACACGCCGCTGCCATCAGTGATGAAGCGCTGCTGGGCTGGCTCTTGCCAGTGGCAACAGGGCTTGCGGACCTCCCCACAGTGTATCTGGATGTCGAGCAAGCGCAGGCAATTTCTCGGGGTCAGCACATCGTGCTGGCGCCTCCGCACCCAGTGGGACGCTGCGCGGCATTTGCTGTTGATGGTGCGTTGTTGGCGGTACTCGAGCTGAACGCTGGAGGTTGCACGCGGATCGTGCGCGGTTTCCATTTGCCGGCGGATACGCGGTTTGCCATGCCGGCAGTCGCCGCCCTTGTTGAAACACCGCTCGGGTCAGTAGAATAGGCAAGTTGTTTCAACGCTTTCACTCGTTTATCGCCCCTCCAGACGAAGCTTGCGCTTGCCTCATTGCGAGGACGCAAGCGCAAGCTTCGCGTCGCCTTTCAAGGAACTGCATACCCATGTCTCTTACCGCAGAACAAACCGGCAAGATTGTTGCTGATTTCGGCCGTGCGCCGAATGACACCGGCTCGTCGGAAGTTCAGGTGGCGCTGTTGTCTGCGCGCATCGAACACCTCGGCGGGCACTTCAAGGACCACAAGCAGGATCATCATTCCCGCCGTGGTCTGTTGAAGCTGGTCAACCAACGCAAGCGCCTGCTCAGCTATCTGAAGGATCGAGACCTGGCGCGCTATCAGGCACTGATCGAACGCCTCGGCTTGCGCCGTTAATTCGCGCGTTCGTCGACAAACCAGAAAGTCCAAGGCGGCAGTCCATCGCCGCACTCCTGCAAAATAGGAAGAATCACAGTGGCGAAAGTAACCAGGTCATTCCAGTACGGTAGTCATGAGGTCACGCTGGAGACGGGCGAAATCGCCCGCCAGGCATCCGGTGCGGTGATCGTGAGCATGGGTGGTACCGTCGTGCTGGTGTCGGTGGTCGCAGCCGCGAAAGCGCGCGAAGGGCAGGATTTCTTCCCGCTCACCGTCGACTATCAGGAGAAGTTTTATTCTGCCGGCCGAATCCCCGGCGGCTTCTTCAAGCGTGAAGGTCGGCCGACCGAGAAGGAAACGCTTACTTCGCGCCTGATTGATCGCCCATTGCGCCCGTTGTTCCCTGACGGCTTTCGCAATGAAGTGCAGGTGGTCGCCACCGTGGTGTCGTTGAACCCCGAAGTCGATGGAGACATTCCGGCATTGCTGGGTGCTTCAGCAGCCATGATGCTGGCTGGCGTACCGTTCCATGGCCCGATTGCCGCTGCGCGCGTCGGCTATGTCAATGGTGCGTATGTATTGTGCCCGACGGCTGAAGAGCTCAAGCACTCCGACCTGGATTTGGTTGTTGCCGGTACCGGCAAGGCCGTGCTGATGGTCGAGTCCGAGGCCAAGCTGCTCAGCGAGGACGTGATGCTGGGTGCGGTCATGTTTGGCCATCAGCAGATGCAGGTGGCGATCGACACGATCAATGCATTTGCCGCCGAGGCCGGGCGCAAGGTTTTCAAGTGGGCAGCCACACCGGTGAACACGGCGTTGCTCGAGGCAGTGCGTGCAGCCGGTGGCGCCCGGTTCGCCGAGACGTTCCACATTCTGGACAAACTGGTGCGCCGCGACGCAGTCAGTGCATTGAAGGCCGACGTCAAGGCGGCGCTCGCTGAACAGGCAACGGCCAACGGCTGGAGCGACGCGAACATTGCCACGGCATTCGAGCAGATCGAATACCACACGATGCGCGATGGCGTGCTCAAGACCAAGGTGCGCATGGATGGCCGCCAACTCGATGACGTGCGCGCGATCAACGCACGCATTGGCGTTCTGCCACGGACGCATGGGTCTGCCCTGTTCACCCGCGGCGAAACCCAAGCGCTGGTGGTGGTGACGCTTGGTACGACGCGTGATTCGCAGCTCATCGACGCGCCGGAAGGCGAATCGAAGGATCCGTTCCTGTTTCATTACAACTTTCCGCCTTATTCCGTTGGCGAGACTGGCCGCGTTGGCAGCCCGAAGCGGCGCGAGATCGGCCACGGTCGCCTTGCCAAGCGCGGCGTGATGGCGGTGAAGCCAAGCATTGACGAGTTTCCGTATGTCATTCGCGTGGTTTCGGAAATCACCGAGTCAAACGGTTCCTCGTCGATGGCGTCGGTGTGCGGTTCGTCTTTGGCGATGATGGATGCGGGTGTGCCGTTGAAGTCACCGGTGGCTGGCATTGCCATGGGCTTGGTCAAGGAAGGAAACGACTTTGTCGTGCTGACCGACATCCTGGGCGATGAAGATCATCTGGGTGACATGGACTTCAAGGTGGCCGGCACTGCCGAGGGCGTATCTGCCTTGCAGATGGACATCAAGATCGATGGCATCACCGAAGAGATCATGCGCACGGCGCTGGCCCAGGCGAAGCGCGGCCGTCTGCACATTCTCGGCGAAATGGCGAAGTGCCTGAGCGAGGCGCGCTCGGAGATGAGCGAGTACGCGCCACGCCTGTTGACCATCAAGATTCACCCGGACAAGATCCGGGAAGTGATCGGCAAAGGTGGTTCGACAATTCGCTCAATCACCGAAGAGACCGGTTGCACGATCGACATCAACGATGACGGCACGGTGATAGTGGCCTCGGTCAACCGTGAGGCAGCAGAAGCGGCGAAGAAGCGCATCGAGCAGATCGTCTCCGACGTAGAGCCGGGCCGCATCTACGAAGGCAAAGTCGCAAAGTTGATGGACTTTGGCGCGTTTGTCACGATCATGCCGGGCAAGGATGGTCTGGTGCACGTGTCGCAGATTTCCGATGAGCGCGTCGAGAAGGTTTCCGACAAGCTCCACGAAGGCGACATCGTCAAGGTCAAGGTACTCGAAGTGGACAAGCAGGGCCGAATTCGCTTGTCGATGAAGGCGGTCACCGCTGAAGAAGCGGCAAGCGTCTGAGTATCGTTTCTGTTTGAGCGTCACGGCACAAGGCCCGGCTCATCACCGGGCCTTGTGCGTCATGACGTGAACAAACGTTGGCGGGCGTTTTGTTACCATGACCCGTCACCACGGACGAGGAGCTGCACATGGCCGACCCGACATCGGATTTCCTGCAAGATTATCAGGCGCTGGCACGCCAGTCCTGGGACACGTGGACTCGGCAATTACAGTCCTCGGCCGCGCCCGTGAATGCTTTCCAGCAGGGCGCCAGTGGCGCTGCAACGTCTGCCAACGACACGTTGGAGCGCACGCTCGACGGTCTCAAGGGTTATCTGGACTGGATGCAAGGTACGACTGCGACGGCCGCAACGCCGGGGGCAAACTGGCAGCAGCAGATGCAGCAGTGGTTTGGCGGGACCAGTCAGCCGTTTGCCCAGGCGTTTGCCGGCATCGACAGCGCTGGCGCGCAAGGGTTTGCCCGGCAATGGCAGGAGTGGCTGCAAACCATGCAGCACGCTGGCGTGGGTGTGGGCACGGCGCCTTCCACGCCGACGCCAGCGTTTGGCATGGACCGTGAACAACAGATGCAGCAACAGGCTCTGGGGCAAGCCATGCTGGCGTCGGCGCAGGCCACGGCGCGCTATCAAACCCTGATCCAGCGTGCGGCCGCGCAAGGCATGCAGCGCTTGCAGGACAAACTTGCCCAGCATGCGGAGCCCGGTCGCCAGATCGAGTCGCTCAAGGGCTTGTACGACTTGTGGGTCGATGCCAGCGAGGAGGCGTATGCCGAGATCGCCTTGACCGAGGAGTTTCGCACGGCTTACGGCGAGATGGTCAACACGCAGATGCATGTGCGCCAGTTGCAGCAGAAATACACTGAAGCGATGTGCCTGCAATTGGGCATGCCTACGCGCAGCGAAGTGTCGAGCCTGGGTGAGCGCTTGCAGGCAGTCCGCCGCGAGGTACGCGCCTCTGCGACGAGCGCGCGCAAGGCGGCGGCGACCGCGTCCAGACCAAAGGCCAAGTCGCACGCTGCGAGCACCCGACGAGTGGCGACAAAAGCAGCGCGCAAGCCCGCGACCGTGGCGAAGACGCGTGCTGCGAGCACCCCACGCACCTCATCACGCAAGCGCAAGTAAGGAGCCAGCATGTACAACCCATTGCGCATCGACCCGACCAGAACGCTGGGCGAGATCACGACATTTCAACGCAAGCTGGCCGCGGGCATGAGCCATCTGCGCAGCATGCATGAGCCTGAATACGCGAATACGCCGCGGGAGCTGGTCTACAGCGAAGACAAATTGAAAGTGTGGCATTTCACTGGCCGCACCAAGCCCAGCGCGAAAACGCCCGTACTCATTGTCTACGCGCTGGTCAACACCGTGTGGATGACTGACCTGCAGGCCGACCGTTCGCTGGTGCGCAACCTGTTGGAGCAGGGCGAGGACGTGTACCTGATCGATTGGGGCTATCCCGATGGCGCCGACCGCTGGCTGACCCTGGACGATTACATCAATGGTTACATCAACCGTTGCGTGGACGCCGTGCGGGCGCGACACAAGCTTGATGCGATCAACCTGCTCGGCATCTGCCAGGGCGGTGCGTTCTCGTTGTGCTACACCGCCCTGCACCCGGACAAGGTGAAAAACCTGATCACCATGGTCACACCGGTGGATTTCCACACGCCCGACAATATGCTGTCGAGCTGGTGCCGTGAGATGGATGTGGACTTGTTTGTCGACACCATGGGCAATATTCCGGCCAGCTTGATGAACTATGTCTACCTGACATTGAAGCCGGTGCGCCTGAACCAGCAAAAATACATCGGCATGGTCGACATCCTGGACAAGCCGGTGGAGCTGGAAAACTTTCTACGCATGGAGCGATGGATCTTCGATTCGCCCGATCAGGCGGGTGAAGCATTTCGCGAATTCATCAAGGATTTCTACCAGGGCAACAAGCTGGTGAAAGGTACGCTCACGATTGGCGGCCAGCCGGTGGACCTGGGCATGGTCACGCAGCCCGTGTTGAATATCTTTGCCGAGCAGGACCATCTGGTGCCGCCTGATGCATCGCGCGCTTTGGGCAAACACGTGGGCACCACCGATTACACGCAACTTGCGTTCAAGGGCGGGCACATTGGCATTTACGTGTCCAGCCGCGCGCAGCGCGAGGTGCCGCCCGCCATCCACGAATGGCTACGTGCGCGAAGCTGACCAGTTGTGGCGAGGTAATTGGTATGGAAAATATTACGCTGTGCCGTTCGCGCCATGATCGTTCCCTGGCGGGCATTTGCGGCGGAATTTCCGAGTACTTTGGTTGGAGTTCAACCCGGCTGCGCTTCGCGTGGATATTGCTGGCACTGTTTGGCGGCTCGGGCGTACTGTTGTATTTGCTCCTGTGGCTGGTCATGCCAGCAGCCGTTTGAGCTGCGCCCGAGTTGAGAGAATCCGGCAACGCTGGCGATTTGTCGGCGCTCACGTCGAGCCTGGTTGTCGAGTAGAAAGTTGACGATGGATTACGACCGCTACGACCACATTCGCGCCGTGCAATGGCAGGTCGATCATTTGCGCCTGCTTGATCAACGGCGCCTGCCGCTGGACGAAGTCTGGATCGAATGCCGTACTGCGGCACAGGTCACGCAGGCCATCCGGAATCTGGCGGTGCGCGGCGCGCCCGCCATCGGGATAGCGGCCGCGTGGGGCGTGGCACTTGCAGCACAAGGCGGAGAACCGCTGGATCTGGCGCTGGCCACGTTGCGCGCAGCACGTCCCACGGCCGTCAACCTGATGTGGGCGCTGGATCGCATGAAGCAGCGTATTGCTGGCGGCGCTGACACCGCGACCCTGATACGCGAGGCACAAGCCATCCAGAATGAAGATCTGGCCGCCAATCGGCGCATGGGCGAACTGGGTGCGTCGCTGCTAGCACCCGGCTCTGGTGTGCTGACCCATTGCAACACGGGCTCGCTGGCCACTGCCGGTTTCGGCACCGCCCTGGGGGTGATCCGTGCAGGTGTCGCGGCTGGCCGGATCGATCGCGTATACGCCGACGAAACCCGCCCGTGGCTGCAAGGCGCGCGGCTGACAATGTGGGAGTTGATGCGCGATGGGATCCCGGCGCAGTTGATTGCCGACTCGGCCGCTGCGCACTTGATGAAGTCCGGCGCAGTGCAGTGGGTGATCGTCGGTGCTGACCGGATCGCCGCCAACGGGGACACGGCAAACAAGATCGGAACCTATCAGTTGTCGATCGCCGCGAGATACCACGGCGTGAAGTTCATGGTGGTGGCGCCAGCGGCGACCGTGGATATGGCCACCGGCAGCGGCGAAGATATCGACATTGAGCTGCGCGATCCTGCCGAGTTGCTCAGCATTGCCGGGGTGGGCACGGTGGCTGCCGGGGCGCAGGCGTGGAACCCGGTGTTCGATGTGGCGCCGGCCGAGCTGATTGATGTCATCGTCACTGAGCGCGGCGTGATCGAGCATCCAAACAGCATCTCGATGCAGGCCATGTTCGGCTGCTGAGCGCGGTTCGACGGGGCTTCACCTGACGCTTCAGCGTGGTCGCCCGGCCGATCGTGGATGAGCTTGACCGAACGCTGCATATGTGCCGCAAGTTGACACCTGCGGGTCATTTGCCCGCATCTGAAAAGGGCTTCCGCGCAGAAACCGGAAGACACGTGTAACTCATTGAATTACAACGGCTAAATACTATCTTTTCGCAGTCGTTTGTGCTATGCTTCGCAGGTTGTTTTCGGGGCGCGTGCGCATGCGCTTGAGGCATGGCGCAGCGCCCTTTTTTTTGCCCGCAGGGAACCCGTTTGATGGCAGAGCTCGCCAAAGAAATCATCCACGTCAATATCGAAAACGAGATGCGTCAGAGCTATCTCGATTACGCCATGAGCGTCATTGTCGGTCGCGCCCTGCCGGATGTCCGTGACGGACTGAAACCGGTGCATCGCCGCATATTGTTTGCGATGAACGATCTGAACAACGGTTACAACAAGCCTTACAAGAAGTCGGCCCGTGTGGTCGGTGACGTCATCGGCAAATATCATCCGCATGGCGATGCATCGGTGTATGACGCAATCGTGCGCATGGCGCAGCCGTTTTCGTTGCGTTACATGCTGGTGGACGGGCAGGGCAACTTCGGTTCGGTCGATGGCGACAGCGCTGCGGCCATGCGTTACACCGAAGTGCGCATGTCCAAGCTCACCCACGAGTTGCTGGCGGACATCGACAAGGACACCGTCGATTTCGGCCCGAACTACGATGAGAGTGAACACGAACCGCTGGTGTTGCCAGCACGCGTGCCAAACCTGCTGATCAACGGCTCGGCCGGTATCGCGGTTGGCATGGCCACGAATATTCCGCCACACAATCTGACCGAGGTAGTTGGTGCCGCGATTGCCCTGATTGATGATCCAGGCCTGGGTGTCGAGGCGCTGATGCAATACATCCCGGGGCCGGACTTTCCGACGTACGGCATCATCAATGGTGCGTCCGGCATCGTCGAGGCTTATCGCACGGGGCGTGGGCGCATCCTCGTGCGTGCTCGCGCGGAAGTGGAGACCGAGAAGAACGGTCGCGAAACCATCATCGTCCACGAGATTCCCTATCAGGTGAACAAGGCGCGGTTGATCGAGAAGATCGCCGAGCTGGTGAAGGAAAAGAAGCTCGAAGGGATCAGCGAATTGCGTGATGAGTCCGACAAGGATGGCATGCGCATCGTGATGGAGATCCGCCGGGATGCGATGGGTGATGTGGTACTGAACAACCTGTTTCAGCAAACCCAGATGCAGGTCACGTTCGGCATCAACATGGTGGCGTTGGTGGATGGCCAGCCGCGGCTGCTGGGTCTGAAGCCCATCCTCGAGGCATTCATCCGTCACCGTCGCGAAGTCGTCACCCGGCGCACGATTTTCGATCTGCGCAAGGCGCGCGCCCGCGCGCATATCCTCGAGGGCTTGACAGTTGCGTTGGCCAATATCGACGAGATGATCGAGTTGATCAAGACCTCGGCGTCGCCCACCGAGGCGCGCGAGCGCATGGTCGCGCGGCGTTGGGACGCCGGGTTGGTGCGCACGTTGCTTTCGGCCACAGGTGCCGCAGCCTCGCGCCCGGAATCGATGGATCCGCGTGATGGCTTGAAAGACGACGGATATCAGCTATCCGAAGCCCAGGCGCTGGAAATTCTGGCGATGCGGCTGCATCGCCTGACTGGATTGGAGCAGGAAAAGCTTTCGGACGAATACCGGCAGATCCTCGATGCCATTCGTGGCCTGATCGCAATCCTCGAGAATCCGGAGCGTCTGCTGGAAGTGATCCGCGAGGAACTTGAGGCGGTCAAGGCGGAGTTTGGCGATGCACGGCGAACGGAGATCCAGCATTCCAAGGACGATCTCAACATTCTTGACTTGATTGCGCCCGAGGACATGGTGGTGACCTTGTCGCACACCGGTTATATCAAGCGCCAGCCAGCGAGCACTTATCGTTCGCAGCGCCGCGGCGGCAAGGGCCGCTCGGCTTCGGCGTTGAAGGAAGAGGATGTCGTCGAGCAGTTGTGGGTGGTCAACACGCATGACACCTTGCTCACGTTTACCAGCACCGGTCGCGTGTATTGGCAAAAAGTCTACGAGATACCCGAAGCCGGTCCGGGCGCGCGCGGCAAGCCAATCATCAATTTGCTGCCGCTGACCGGCGACGAGAAGGTGCAGGCAGTGCTGCCAATCCGCGAATACAGCGAGGACCGTTTCGTGTTCTTTGCCACCCGCCTGGGCACGGTCAAGAAAACGCCGCTGACCGAGTTCGCGTTCCAGTTGCAAAAGGGCAAGCTGGCCATCAGGTTGCACGAGGGTGACGCGTTGGTCGACGTCGCGTTGACCGACGGTAACAGCGACATCCTGCTGTTTGCCTCCAACGGCAAGGTGAATCGCTTTGACGAGAACACCGTGCGCTCGATGGGACGCACCGCAGCGGGTGTGCGCGGCATGCGCCTGACGCAAAAAGCCCATGTCGTGTCGCTGATCGTGGCGGCCGATGGCGATATTCTCACGGCGACCGAGCGTGGCTACGGCAAGCGCACGCAGTTGGCGGAGTTCACCAAAAAAGGTCGTGGCACGCAGGGCGTGATTGGCATTCAGTGCTCCGAGCGGAATGGCGGGTTGGTCGGGGCTGTGCAAGTCACTGAGGCGCACGAACTCATGTTGATCTCCAACCAGGGCACGCTGGTGCGTACGCGTGTAGCTGAAGTGTCGCAGTTGGGCCGCAACACGCAGGGGGTTACCTTGATCAAGTTGCCTGCCGATGAAGTGCTGGTCAGCGTGATGCGCCTGGACGCCGAAGAGGAAAGCGGTGACGAGACGGCCATTGATGAGCCCTCCGGTCCAACTGACGGCGACGGTGATCACTCGCAAGTCGAGCCAACGACAACCGACGACTGAGCCTCGCGCCGGGCTGAAACAAGAAAACCCCGAACACTGTTTCGGGGTTTTTCTTTGGGCGCGTGACCTACGGGTATTCCAGCCTCAATGCACTCGAAGTCACAGCTCCGTCAGATGAAAAAGTCGCTCGACCGGGGTGTCAAGGGCCCGCGCCAATTTGAGGGCAAGCAATGTCGATGGCACCATCCGCTCCATTTCGATCGCATTGATGGACTTGCGGGTCGTGCCGACCAGATCAGCCAGGGCGCCCTGCGTCAGGTTCTTCTGCGCGCGTACGATTTTCAGACGATTGGCGAGTCGCTCTGCTGTCATGCATCATCCCCGGTCACGCAGCAGGAAGGTGGCAAGAAACGGGGTCGCGCCAAGGGCAACGGTCAGTGCGGCGAGTCTTAAACCAGACTGCTCGATGGACACGACCGTGCTTGCCAGGCAGAGCGAAGCCAGCGCGGCCAGCACGCCAACGAAGCCCCCTTTGCAAGCTCGTGTGATTGCGGCCCGCCGCGATTCGGCGCATGCCCAACCAGATGTCGGCAAACATGATGCTGGTGGCCAGTGCCACCAGCAGCGCGTGCCTGGTGCACCCAGAACAAGAGTCGCTGTCTGGACCATGACGACAACCGGGCTCAGCCACACCCCGGGGCGCACATTGCACGTCAGGCTGTCCGTCTGGCCCTCAGTCTCTTGCACGGCTGGGTCTCCCGGATTGAGGTGAGGCACCGGATGATAAAAGTTTGAGGTTCCATAGTGCAACGTATAGGTTACATAGACGTGTACCGCCGGCGGCCGTACACGCTCTATTCAGCGCACCTTTCGACCCCCACTCAGGTCATGCGGAGGGCAACCACAAAGCGCTGGAGTCAGACGCAACCATGTATCGCGCAGGTGCCATTGTTACCCATGCATACGCCTTGAATTGATGTTCCGAGTACCTATCTTCGTTACAGGCGGCGGTGGCGCCGCACGATCATCAAGGAGACAGTGACATGACTCTCAATCGTCAATCCGTCTGGCATCAGGATTTCGGTACTGGTGAAGAATTCCGCCAAGCGTTGGGGCGTTTTTTCAATCCCGGCGACAGTGATCAGTCCACGGTGGAAACCAGCCAGTGGGCGCCACGAGTGGATATTCGCGAGGAGGACAAGCGTTTTGTCATTCTTGCAGATGTACCCGGCGTGGATCCAGCCAGCATTGATGTGAGCATGGACAAGAGCATCCTCACGATCAAGGGCGAGCGCGTCGTTGACAGCGAAGCAAACGGCAACAAGGTGACCCGGCAGGAACGGGTGTACGGTTCGTTCCATCGCCGCTTTTCGTTGCCGGAAAGTGCTGACGCCGACGGTATCAGTGCGCATGGGAAATATGGCGTGCTGGAGATTTCCATTCCCAAGAAGCCGGAGACAACGCCGCGCCGCATTACCATCAAGACGGTCGACTGAGCGCGCACCGACCCAGGCGTGAGACGGTATCAAAGCCCCCTCGGCCGTGGATAATGGTCCACGGCTGAGCGGAGCTTTGTGCCGCGCACTACCGATGAGCGGGAGCGAGTGTGGAATTCAAAGATTATTACGACATTCTGGGCGTCAAGCCGCAGGCGACCGACGCCGAGATCAAGACTGCGTATCGCAAACTGGCGCGCAAGTACCATCCAGACAAGAACAAGGAAGCGGGCGCCGAGGAGAAGTTCAAGGCTGTCAATGAAGCCAATGAAGTACTCAAGGACGCGGAAAAGCGGCGTTCTTACGATCAACTGCGCGCAGGTGGTTATCACTCTGGCGAACAGTTTCGTCCACCACCGGGGTGGCAGGGTCAGACGCAAGGTTTTGGTGACGGCGGCGACGGTGATTTCAGCGACTTTTTCGAAAGCCTGTTCGGCCGCGGTGCGGCTGCCGGGCAGCGGGGCCAGCAGCGCCCGCGGCGTGGAAGGGACGTGCAGGCGCACGTGCAGATTGACCTGCAGACCGCGTTTGATGGTGGGCGCACCCGCCTGAGCCTGCAAGACCCAACTGGCGGCGACCGCGTGCTCGAAGTGAAGATCCCGGCGGGGATCCAGTCTGGGCAGACCATCCGGTTGTCGGGTCAAGGCCAGGCAGGCACAGCGGGTGGCCCCAGTGGCGACCTTTTGCTGGAAGTAGGTTTGCGCGATGACGCGCGCTTTCGTGTGGACGGACGCAACGTCGTGCACGTGCTGGCGATCGCACCGTGGGAAGCGGCACTGGGGGCGACCATTTCGGTACCCACGCTGGCTGGTGCAGTGGATATGCGTATACCGGCTGGCTCGCAGTCGGGGCGCAAGCTGCGGCTGAAGGGACGTGGCATGCCCGGCGCCCCTCCAGGTGATCAACTGGTGGAACTGTCTATTCGCACACCACTGGCTGAGAGTGAGGCGCAGCAAGCTGCGTATGAAGCCCTGCACGCCGAATTTGCGGGTTATGATCCCCGACGATAACGACGACTGGTTGAAATGAAGACGGCGCCACTTGGCGCCGTCTTCATTTCAACCGTTTCCGATAAGGGCTGAGGCCGATCAGCCGGGAAGAAATTCCTTGAGCGTTCTGGTCAGTTCGTCCTCCTTGATCGGTTTCGTCACGTAGGCCTTGGCGCCTTGGCGCATACCCCATACCTTGTCGGTTTCCTGATCCTTGGTCGTGACCAGCACGATGGGAATGTGTGCAGTTTCCGGATCCTTGCTGATCGTGCGTGTTGCCTGGAAGCCGTTGAGATTGGGCATCACCACGTCCATCAGGATCAGGTCAGGTTTCTCGCGCTTTGCCGCTTCCACGCCCGCCGCACCGTCTTCCGCAGTGAGTGTTTCATGGCCGAGCTTCTCGACGATGCGCTTGATGCCAAGCAACTGTGAGGGGGAATCGTCAACGATCAGGATGCGGGCCATGGCGGGTAGTTCCAATCCATTCAAAGTAGGTGATTCTAGGCCGTGGTGGCGGCACTTCCAAGCGCGCAGGTTCAACCATCACCGATACGGACCAGAGTGCGACCAAGCGAGTTGCCGCTGAGCATGCGCGCAAACGTGGCAGGCAGTTCATCGAGCGTCACCTCATGAGTGGCGACCTGGTTCAGGTGAAGCGGTTTCCACACGCTGGCCAGTTGTTGCCAGATATGCACACGCGTCGCGCGAGCCGTGGCCGCCGAAGCAATGCCGAGCAAGCTGACACCGCGGATGATGAACGGCATGACCGTGCTGCTGAACGCCATCCCGCCGGCGTTGCCGCAAAGCGCGACATTGCCATCGGCTGCGATCAGCGGCAGCAAGCCGGCCAGCATGCTGCCCCCGACGGTATCAAGTGCGCCACCGAAGCGCGCTGACTCCATCGCCTTGTCGCCAAACACGAGCTGATGGCGGTCGATGCATTCGCTGGCGCCGAGCTCGCGCAGCCAGTCGAAGTGCTCGTGCTTGCCACTGATTGCGTGCACGGCGTACCCGGCCCGCTTGAAGATGTCGATGCCCAGCGTACCAACTCCGCCGCTGGCGCCGGTCATTGCAATGGGCCCGAGTGCCGGCGTTTGGCCATTGTCCTGCATGCGCAACAGTGCGAGCGCAGCGGTGAAACCTGCTGTGCCGATAATCATGCTCTCACGCAGATCCAGCCCGGGCGGCAGCGCGATAGTGCTGTCGGCAGCAAGCCGGACATATTCAGCCAGACCACCGTCGCGGGTTTCCGACAGCCCGCTGCCGGTACACAAGACGCGGTCGCCAGGCTTGAAGCGGTTGTCGCTCGAAGCTACCACATGGCCGGCAACGTCGATGCCGCCGTTGAGCGGGAAGCGCCGCAGAATACGGCCCGAACCGGTACCGGCCAGGGCATCCTTGTAATTGAGTGACGAATAGGCGACCTGCACCAGGACTTCGCCAGGAGAGAGAGCGTCCACCGTCATCGACTCGACGGCCGCGTGATGCTGGCCATCATCGCGGTGAATGCGAAACGCACGAAACATCGAACTCGACATGACAGACTCCACTCAGGCCTTGATGCTGGCCGGTCCAAGCACTCGCGCGGCGTTGCCGCCATCGTACTGCACCATCCATGCGAACAGCGTCGGGATGGATTGCCCGAACCAGATGCTCTCAAGCTGGCCGTGCGTGATGAACTGCTCCTTGGCCATGTGCTCGATCATGCCCTGCAGTTGCTGGTAATAGCCGTGGGTTTGTAGAAACGCGCACGGGAAACGGTGCAGGCCAAGTTGCGCCCATGTGAGCATCTCGAAAATTTCGTCCATCGTGCCGAAGCCACCGGGCAGGGCAACAAATCCTTCGGCCAGCTCGAACATGCGGGTCTTGCGTTGATGCATGGTATCGACGACGTGCAAGTCGACACCCGAATGGGCCACCTCCAGGTCAACCAATTGGCGGGGAATGACGCCAATGACCTTGCCACCGCCAGCCAGTACGGCGTCCGCGAGTACACCCATCAGTCCTACTTTGCCCCCGCCATAGACCAGGGCGATGTGGCGTCGGGCCATTTCCGTGCCGAACTCATGGGCCAATTCGGTGTAATCGGCGTGACCACCGGTACTGGAACCGCAGTAGACACAAAGAGACGTGGGTTGCGGCATGGATCGCTCCCGAGCGGAGTGGAGACTGGTCATTGATGGAAACACGTCGCGCGAATGTCTGGTCTCGCCTGCACTGATCAGTCGACGCGCGTGAACACGGATGCCATGGCAGGGGCGCGCCGGGGATTGAAGCCAACAGTCGCCAGGCGCCTCTGGCGCGATGAGGCTTGACTTGGTCCGCTTACTGATCCCTGGCCATCCATGGCCACTAGACCATGTAGTCAACGCGGACTCAGTTGCCCTTGTGGATCGCCCGCTTGTCAACTGACAGTGCGGCCTCGTGCACGGTTTCGGACAACGTCGGGTGGGCGTGAACGATGCGCGCCAGGTCCTCCGAGGAACCCTTGAACTCCATCGCCACGACGCACTCGGCGATCAGCTCGGACACACCCGGACCGATCATGTGCACGCCGAGGATGCGATCGGTGTCGGCATGCGCTATCACTTTCACCTGACCCACGGCTTCGTTCATGGCGACCGCACGGCCGTTCGCCGCAAAGGGAAAGCTGCCGGTCTTGAACGGCACGCCTTCGTCCGCAAGCTGCTTCTCGGTCTTGCCTGCCCAAGCCAGTTCCGGCTCGGTGTAGATCACGTACGGGATGGTATCGAAGTTGACGTGCCCCGCCTTTCCGGCGATCCACTCGGCGACGGCAATACCTTCTTCGGAGCCCTTGTGTGCAAGCATCGGGCCGCGCACGGCATCGCCAATTGCCCACACGCCGTCAACGCCGGTGTGGTTGTGGTCGTCAACCGCGATGCGATGATGATCGTCCAGTTTCACGCCGGTATCATCAGCCAGCAAGCCATCGGTGTAAGCGCGCCGGCCGACCGCTACCAGCAGCTTGTCAACGGTGAGTTGCTGCTCCCCATCCTTGTCGGTGTAGACCAGATGCACGCCGTCTTTCTTTACCTCGGCCTTGCCCAGTTTGGCGCCGAGCTTGATTTCCAGACCCTGCTTCTTGAATTCACGCTGCGCGACCTTGGCGATGTCCGCATCAGCCGCGCCCAGGAAGTCCGGCAGCGCTTCGATGATCGTGACCTCTGAGCCCAGACGCTTCCACACGCTGCCAAGCTCCAGGCCGATCACGCCGGCGCCGATGATGGCCAGGCGCTTCGGCACGGTGGAGAAATCCAGCGCGCCAGCGTTGTCCACTATGGTCTTGCCGTCGAACTTGGCAAATGGCAACTCGATGGGTACGGAACCCGAAGCAAGAATCACGTTGACCGCATTGATGGTCTGTTTGGAACCGTCGGCCGCGCTGATCTCCACCTGATTGCCTTTCAGCAATTTGCCCTTGCCGAAGAACGGCGTGACCTTGTTGGCCTTGAACAGTTGTGCGACGCCACCAGTGAACTGCTTGACGATCTTGTCCTTGCGGCCAATGAATGTGGCGATGTCGATCTTTGCATTGTCAGCGCTGATACCGTGCGCATCGAAGTTGTGCGTGAGGTTGTAAAACTGACGCGAGGAGTCGAGCAAGGCCTTGGACGGAATGCAGCCGACATTCAGACAGGTGCCACCAAGTGCCTGCTTGCCATCCTTGCCGACGAATGCATCCACGCATGCGACTTTCAGGCCGAGCTGCGCGGCACGGATCGCCGCCACATAGCCGGCCGGGCCGGCGCCGATGACGATGACATCAAATTTGTCGCTCATGGACATTCCTTGATACGGCGAGCCTGTGCTCGCAGGTAGATCTGAAATGGGCAGCGGTGTTGAAAAACTGCTGGACAATCATTGGTTCAATGCTTGCCCGTCACCTGAGCCTCATTGCCTGTTTGCAGCTTGCGCGGGAGGGCAATCTGCTCAGAGACCGAGCAGCATCCGCTGCGGGTTCTCCAACTGGTTCTTGATGTCGACCAGGAACAGCACAGCGTCCTTGCCGTCGATGATGCGGTGGTCGTAGCTGATGGCGATGTACATCATCGGCGCGGCAATGACCTGGCCGTTCTCGACAATTGCCCGTTCCTTGATCGTGTGCATGCCAAGGATGGCGCTTTGCGGAGGATTGACGATGGGCGTGGACAGCAGGGAACCGAACGTGCCGCCGTTGGTGATGGTGAACGTGCCGCCTTGCAGGTCGTCAAGCGACAGCTTGTTCGTGCGTGCCTTGGTGGCATAGTCGGCGATGCCTTTTTCGACGTCGGCGAAGCTCATGTCCTGCACGTCGCGCAATACCGGCGTGACCAGCCCTCTATCCGTCGAGACCGCGATGGAGATGTCCTGATAGCCGTGGTAAATCACATCATTGCCGTCGACCGAGGCGTTGACGTAAGGAAACCGCTTGAGTGCCTCGGCGGCCGCCTTGACGAAAAAGCTCATGAATCCGAGCTTGATCCCGTGCTGCTTCTGGAATGCTTCGCCGAGCGCTTTGCGCATCTTGACCACCTCGGCCAGATTCACTTCGTTGAACGAAGTGAGCATGGCGATGGAGTTTTTCGACTGCATCAGGCGCTCGGCGATGCGCGCACGCATCCGCGTCATCGGTACGCGTTCTTCCGGACGCGCGCCGGCTGTCGGCTTGGCAGCCGGTGTACTGGCAACTGGCGCGGCGGCAGGCGCATGGTCACCCTTGCTGTAGTTGACCAGATCTTCCTTCGTCACGCGGCCATCGCGGCCGGTGCCAGCCACCTTGGACGCGTCGATGTGTTCCTCGGTTGCGACGCGCCGGCCCGCCGGGGAAAGGTCGTCATTATCCCTGGCCGCTGCCTGCGGTGCGCTGGCAGCGGGCTCCGCTGCAGCGGCCTTTGTTGCTGCAGCCGCTGGCTCTGCGGCCTCCGGAGCCGCAGCCTCCGGGGGTGCCGCAGCCACTGCGCCGGCTTCGATGATCGCGAGGACCTGCTCGCTGGTGACCACGTCGCCAACCTGATGCTTGATTTCCTTCAGCACGCCGTCAACCGGCGATGGCACTTCGAGCACCACTTTGTCGGTCTCAAGATCAACCAGATTCTCGTCGCGTTTTACCGCGTCACCGGCTTTCTTGTGCCAACTGGCGATCGTGGCGTCGGAGACGGACTCAGGCAGGACGGGAACTTTGACTTCGGTGGACATGCTGGTCTTACTCCGCAGATGAATCGGTGCCGATCGGCGCAACCAACGCCTGTTCGACGAGTGCAGCCTGTTCGGCGATATGAGTTTTCAGATGACCAGTGGCCGGCGCCGGCGAGCGTGCACGCCCAGCGTAGTGCAGGCTGTGCTTGCTGCCGACACATACCTGCAGGTGGTGACGAATCTGGAACCAGGCCCCTTGATTCATCGGCTCTTCCTGACACCAGATCACTTCGTCGGCATGGGGATATTTCGCCAGCTCGGCACTCACTTCGCTGCGCGGGAACGGATAGAGCTGTTCCACGCGGACGATGGCGACTTCACCCAATTCGTCTTTCGTGGCGTGCTCGAACAGGTCGTAGTAGACCTTGCCCGAGCACAACACCACTCGCGTCACCTTCTTGGCCGCAAGCTTGCGCGACTCGCCAAGCACCAAGCGAAAGCTGCCGTTGGCCAGCTCGTCCAGTGAAGACACCGCCAGCTTGTGCCGCAGCAGCGATTTGGGCGTCATCACGATCAAGGGTTTGCGTGCCGGGCGCAGCATCTGCCGGCGCATCATGTGGAAGTTCTGTGCGGGCGTGGTGGGTACACACACCGACATGTTGTCCTTCGCGCACATCTGCAGATAGCGCTCCAGGCGGGCTGAGGAATGCTCCGGCCCCTGGCCTTCGTAACCGTGTGGCAACAGCAGTACCAGTCCGCACAGGCGGTCCCATTTCGCTTCGCCGGACGTGATGAACTGATCGATCACCACCTGTGCGCCGTTGGCGAAGTCGCCGAACTGTGCCTCCCAGATGTTCAACGTATCCGGGTCGGTGGTGGAGTGCCCGTACTCGAATGCCATCACCGCGTTTTCGCTCAGCAGTGAATCGATCACTTCGACGTCGGCACCGGCGCGGATCGTTGCCAGTGGCATGAAGGTGTGGCCATCAGTCTGATCGTGCAGCACCGCGTGCCGGTGGAAGAATGTACCGCGGCTGGTGTCCTGGCCGACCAGTCGCAAGTCGTGACCAGCGTCAACCAGCGTGGCGTAGGCGAGGTTCTCCGCGAAACCCCAGTCGGCGGGGTGCTCACCGGCCAGCATCTGCCGACGGCCTTCGTAGATCTTGGCGACGCGCGGGTGCAGGTTCATATCGGCCGGAATGGCGAGGAGCTGCCCAGCCAGGTCGTGCAGTTTTTTCTCTGGAACCCGGGTATCGGTTGGGGTGGATAGTTTGCCGTCGGTGAATCGCGCCCAGTCGACCCGGCCGTCGCGGTCAGGCGTGGGGTCGACGTCGGTCATCGCCTTGCCCGCTTCCAGACGCTCGCGGTACGCCTCAAACTGCTTTTGTGCCTCGCCCTCGGCAAGTACGCCTTGCTTGACCAGTCGCTGCTGATAGAGATCGCGTGCCGTGGGACGAGCGCGGATGACCTTGTACATCACTGGCTGGGTGGCAGCCGGTTCGTCTGCCTCGTTGTGGCCAAGACGGCGGTAGCACACCAGATCAATGACTACGTCGCGCTGGAACTGCTCGCGGAACGCGTAGGCGAGGCGCGTGCACTCGATGACGGCTTCAGGATCATCGCCGTTGACGTGCAGCACGGGCGCGTTGACCATCTTGGCCAGATCGGTGCAGTACATCGTCGAGCGCGCGTCCTGTGGGTTGGACGTGGTGAAGCCGACCTGGTTGTTGATCACGATATGCAGGGAGCCGCCGATTCGGAAGCCGCGTGCCTGCGACATGTTGATCAGCTCCATGTTGACGCCTTGTCCGGAAAAGGACGCGTCACCATGGATCAGTACGGCCATGGACAGCCGGTGTCCACTGTCGCGTCGGCGAGTCTGCCGCGCGTGAACCGAACCGGCGACGACCGAGTTCACGATCTCCAGATGTGACGGGTTGAACGCGAGCGCCACGTGCACGCCACCGTTGGGGGTCTTGACGTCGGTCGAGAACCCCAAATGGTATTTGACGTCACCGGTGTGCGCCGGATCGTCTGGCTGCTCGAACTTGCCCTCGAATTCGTCGAACAGTGTTTTTGGCGGCTTGCCGAGGATGTTCACCAGTACATTGAGGCGCCCGCGATGGGCCATGCCGATGACCACTTCCTTGATGCCCTTGTCGCCGGCCGCGCGCACGATGTCGTCGAGCATCGGGATCAGGCTGTCACCGCCCTCCAGCGAGAAACGCTTCTGACCAACGTATTTGGTATGCAGATAGCGTTCGAGACCTTCCGCGGCGGTCAGGCCGTCAAGGACGCGCTGCTTGCCGGCGTTATCCAGGCCGCTGTCGCCGGCAGCCTGCTCGAGGCGCGTGTAGATCCAGTTGCGCTGCTCGTGATTGCTGATGTGCATGAACTCGGCGCCAATCGTGCTGGCGTAGGTTTTCTGCAAGCGCGCGAGTAGATCACGCAGCTTCATGCGCTGGCCGTTGCCGGCGTAGTTGCCGGTATCAAACTCGGTATCCAGGTCTGCGTCACTCAGGCCGTGAAATGGCAGCCCCAGATCGGGTGCCTGCATTTTTCCGGCCAGGCCCAGTGGGTCGAGATCGGCGGCAAGATGGCCGCGTGAGCGATACGCGGTAAGCAGGCGCAGAACCCCGGCCTGCTTGCGTGCATGTTCATCGCTGACCGGCGCGGCAACTTGCCGCGAGCCTCGCTGTTGCTGGGCAGCTTCGATGCGAGCGATTGCCGCGGCGGGGGAAATGTCACCAGCCTCGCGACCCTTGAAAGCGTCGAAGTAGTGGCTCCACTGTGGCGACACGGACGACGAATCACTCAGCCAGGCGTTGTACAGCGCCTCAACATAATCAGCGTTGCCGCCAGCCAGGGCCGATGATTCGGAAAACTCGCGGATTGAATTTGTACTCACATCACCACCAGCACGGAAAGGAATTTGCATCCATCGATCTGACCCTGGAAAGTCACACTTTTACATCGGCGTCGGGCACCGACATGGTTTCAGGCAGATGGCGGAAGTCGATCCCCCAATTATAGCCTTCGCCTGCTGCGATGCGGCAACTCGATTGACAGGTTGTGGTTGCGTTGCAGGGCCTGTGCCGGGGTGGCGAGCAAGGCGAAGTGAGGATTTGCCCGCGCATTGGCCGGGCTTCGGCGTCATTCCGCCGACGACCTAAAGATCAAGGGTAGTCAGAATGCTGGCACGCTCGGCGCGTTCCCAGACCTCATTGAAGTGTTGGCGCAACGCTACCTGCGCCGCGCGCTGATCGCGCGCAGCACGACCTGCCGGGTGCCTGGCGTCGGGCAGAAACAGATAACCACCAGTGTCGTTGAGCAGGTACGCGCTCGGATAGGTCAAATCCATCGCTTCCAGGGGCGTACGGATCCGGAACGCACTGGGCAGGCGTTGCGCAAGCGGAATCAATGCGTGGTCGGCGCCCAGCGCGGCGGCCGGGTCGTGCAGCAGGATACGGATACTCGCCGCGCGACCGGACGTGGCAATGCGGCGCAACTGGGCCAGCTCCTCTGCACTTGCGTACATGTCGCTGTCCAATGCCGGCAGGTAAATGAGCAGTTGATGCCGCGCATCGGTCAGCAATTGCAGCCGCGCGATGGCAACCTCGCTGCGATTGCCGGCAGCGAGCCTGCCGGTGTCGCGCGGTGCAGGTGGCGCGTCGGGCGGCACGGCCACGGGCAAACGCATCATGCGGTGCGCCATGCCGGCATCCGCAAACTCTGCGCCATACGCCGTGAACCCGGCGTGCTCATAAAAACCGATGGCACTGACTTGCGCGGCAAGGACGACTTCATCCTGACCCTGGGCGCGCGCGCGGGCGGTCAATTCGCGCAGCAGCGCCTTGCCCACGCCACGACCGCGCCAGGCTGCGCGTACCGCCATGCGCTCAATCTTGTGGTCGGCATTGAGGCGCGCGCAGCCCAGCGTTTGTCCGCTGTCGTCGCGTGCCAGTACGTGCCAGCAGGCCTCATCTTGCCCATCCTGCTCACGCGCTTCAGGCACGTTCTGGCCGAGCACGAACACTTCATGGCGCAGCTCACACAACGCGGCCCGCTGCTCCGCATCGGCCCAGTCGGCAACCTCGACATGGAAGTCCTGCAGCTTCATCGGCGGCGGTGCTTGCGCAAGCGCAGATGGCCGTCGTTGAGTAACGCGAGTATCAACGTGCCATCAGTCTCATCCAGCGGGTCGGGAACCGACAGGACGCGTTGCGCGCAGAGCAGTTGGGCCAGCGCGGGCGTGGCCGGGTACGCCTCGCCATTTGCGTACAGCGTGCAGGTGGCGCGATGACGGCTCCACGCCAGACGGGTCCACGGGTGGCGCAACAGTTCCGCGCCCGGTGTGAGCTGTTTGGCAAGCGCAGCAAGCGTCAGTGGCTTGTCGATCGGCAGCACCCTCTGCGCGTTGCGGTAACGGGTGATGAAACGACCGAACCAGTCCATCAGCATGGCGTCGTCCAGCGCCGCGGCGAAAGGCAGGGCGCGGCGCAGGCGGACAACCGTGGCGTGATCGATCTCGCCGATGTATGTGGCGGGTCGCAGGTCCGGATCGGTGTAGCGCAAATCGTCAGGCAGTCGCTCGGCGATATGGTCGGCCAGATCGCCGGTCAGCTCCGCTTGAGATGGCGCGCGCATGCCGACCGAGAGGGTCATGCACGGGCCGGCAAATGCCACGCCATCATGTGGCACGCCCGGCGGCAGGTACAACATGTCACCTGCTTCCAGCAGCCATTCGTGCGTGGGCTCGAAGTGCACCAGTTGCTTGAGCTCCACGTCGGCACGGAAGTCTTTTGGCGCAGACGGATCGGTGCTGATCGCCCAGTGCCGCTGGCCGAGGCCCTGCAGCAGAAACACATCATATTGATCAATGTGCGCGCCGACGCCACCACCGTCTTCGGCGTAGGACACCATGATGTCGTCCACGCGCCAACTCGGCAAAAACGTGAAGTGCTCCAGCAGGCGCGCCACGTCGGCATCCCACTTGTCGACATCCTGCACCAGCAAGGTCCAGGCATGAGTTGGAGTCCTGGCAAAGTCGGCTTCGCTCAAGGGGCCGGTTGTGACATGCCAGTGGTCACGCTTTTCGTCGTGCACGATCAGTCGCGACAGCGCCGCATCCTCGCAGGCCAGGCCGGCCAGGTCGTCGGGCTGCAGTGGTGACTGGAAGTCGGGGAACGCGTGGCGAATCAACAGCGGCTTTTTTTGCCAATAGTCGCGCAAGAACCGCGTAGCCGACATGCCCAGCGGCAGCTTGGCGGAACCATGGACTTCGATGGGAAGATCGGTAGCTTTGCTCATTGGCCGGATTGTAGCGGGGCTGGCGTCGAGTGACGTCCATGCGGCATTGTGGCGTGCAAGTTCCCGGCCAGAGAGGCTGCCGCCCGGGATTTTGTGGGCGCTTCCCTGTACGGTTTGCACACTGCGGTCATGGATGCGCTGCACATGGCCGACCAGGATAGAAACGGCACGGGGCCAACTTGGGAGCGAAGATGAAATCGTCACACTTGCGCACAACAATGCTCGCGACATCCCTGCTGGTGTCCGTGGGGTTTGCGGTACAAGCGGCAGTGGCGCCCTCTGTTGAATTCCCGCCGGACGCATTCCCGTCCACGTATCAACCGCTGCCCGCGCAGACGACCGTGATTCAGCACGCAACAATCTATACCGGCACTGGCGAACGCATCGACGATGGCACGGTGGTCCTGCGTGACGGCAAGATCGCCGCGATCGGCCAGCACGTCGACGCGCCGGCGGGTGCGGTTGTCATCGATGCCAGGGGCAAGTACGTCACCCCCGGCCTGATTGACGTGCACTCGCACCTGGGCGTTTATCCGTCGCCGTCGGTCGAGGCTACGGCCCAAGGCAACGAAATGACCAACCCGAACACGGCCCAGGTGATGGCCGAGCATTCGGTCTGGCCGCAGGACCCGGGCTTCAACACCGCGCGCGCCGGTGGCGTGACCACGCTGGAGATCCTGCCCGGTTCCGGCAATCTGATTGGTGGCCGCGGCGTGGTGCTGAAGAATGTGCCGGCCACGACCGTGCAGGCGATGAAGTTTCCGGACGCACCGTATGGGCTGAAGATGGCGTGCGGCGAGAACCCGATGCGGGTTTACGGCAGTCGCCATCAGTTTCCGTCGACCATCATGGGTGACGTCGCCGGGTATAGGCAGGCGTTTGCCGACGCCCAGGCTTATGACCGCGAATGGCAGGCGTGGGATGCGAAAGTCAAGGCCAAGGGCGTGGCCGACGCCGGCGCGCCGCCGAAGCGTGACCTGGGCAAGGAAACCCTGGTCGAAGTGATCGACGGCAAGATCCTGGTGCAGATGCATTGCTACCGTTCGGACGAGATGGCCGCGATGCTCGACGTTGCCCGGGAGTTCGGCTTCAAGATCACCGCGTTCCACCATGCCGTCGAGGCTTACAAGATCCCGCAGTTGCTGGCGAAAACCGACACCTGTGCGGCAGTGTGGGCCGACTGGTGGGGATTCAAGATGGAGGCTTGGGACGGCATCCGGGCAAACCTTGCGATGGTCGACGCCGCTGGTGCCTGCGCACTGATCCATTCGGATGACGCGAACGGCATTCAGCGTCTCAACCAGGAGGTGACCAAGGCGTGGGCTGCGGGCCGGCAAGCGGGCCTGGACATCAGCAAGGAGCACGCGGTGATGTGGATGACGCTCAATCCGGCGAAGGTGCTCGGCCTGGCTGATCGCATCGGCTCGCTGGAGCCGGGCAAGGATGCCGACGTGGTGCTTTGGAGCGGCGACCCGTTCAGCGTCTACACGCGCACCGAGAAGGTATTTCTCGACGGCGCTGTCGTCTACGACCGGGCCGACGCGACGCGGCAGGCGAAGTCGGACTTCATGCTCGGCAGCTTCGTCGCACCGCATGCCGCCAATGCCACCGGCACTGCCACTGTGGAGGGCACGCCATGAAGTACCTGGTCATGCTGCTCGCGCTGCTCTGCGTTGCATGCAGTCCCGCCGATCGATCCGAGCGCCAGGCCGCCAATGCCGCTCCCACTGCTGGTGCCAACATTCACTCTGCGACCTACGCGATTACCGGCGGCACGGTGTACACGCTTGGCGTTGCCGGCAAGATCGAACACGGTACCGTGCTGGTCAAGGACGGTCGGATCGCTGCGGTCGGCGCCGATGTCGACATCCCGGCGAACGCCGAGCGCATCGATGCCACCGGCAAGATCGTCACCCCCGGCATCTTCGATCCGCAGAGCCAGTTCGGTATCGTTGAAGTCGGGGCGGTCAAGGAAACCCGCGATGCATCGGCGGGTAACTCGCGCTTCAGCGCCGCGTTCGACGTTGCCGACGCGGTCAATCCGCGCTCGGTGCTGATCCCGGTCAATCGCATTGCGGGTGTCACCCGCGCGATGGTGTCGCCCACCGGCGGTGACGACCACATCATCGCTGGCCGTGGCGCCATCATCGACCTGGGCTCCACCACCGGTTTCATTCACCGCGATCCAGCGGCGATGTTTGCTGCGCTCGGTGAATCGGGCGCGAAACTCGCTGGCGGATCGCGAGCGGCAGCTTTGCTGGCACTTCGCGAGGCGCTGCAGGATGCACGCGATTACGCCGCCAACGCCAGCGCGTATGCCACCAACCAGCGCCGCAGCTACGCGCTGACCAGACTCGATCTGGAGGCGTTGGGCCCGGTGCTGGACGGCAAGGAACCGCTGGTGATCCACGTCGAGCGCGCCAGCGATATCGAAGCGGCATTGCGCCTGGCACGCGACTTCAAACTGAAACTGATCGTCTCCGGCGGCGCCGAGGCGTGGATGGTCGCCGCGCAGCTTGCCAACGCTCACGTGCCGGTACTGCTCAACCCGCTGGAAGACCTGCCGACGCACTTCGAGACGCTGGGCTCGACCCTGGAGAACGCCGCGCGCCTGCAGCGCGCCGGGGTCCTGATCGCGTTCGCCACGGGCGACACGCACAACGCCCGCAACGTCACCCAGGCCGCCGGCAATGCTGTCGCAAACGGCTTGCCCTGGCTCGACGCACTCAAGGCATTGATGCTGAACCCGGCCCGGATTTACGGCATGGACCAGGACCTGGGCACGCTGGAGCCGGGCAAACTGGCTGACGTGGTCGTCTGGAGCGCCGATCCCCTGGAGCTGTCCAGCTCCGCTGAGCAGGTCTTCATCGCTGGCCGCAAGATACCCATGGTCAGCCGCCAGACCATGCTACGCGACCGTTACATGCAGGCGCTGCGCGACAACCAGACGTTGCCGGCGGGCTACATTATGGGGCCCGCACCATGAGGCCGCCTGCCAGTTGAGTCCGATACCGAATCGGCACCGTTGACCGAGCGCTGGAGATGGCTTCTGCCCCCTCTCCCCCGGCCGTGCCGGGAGAGAGGGCTGGGGTGAGGGGGAGCTCTTGGCTCCAATACCGTCTGGCAAGGAAGCGCAGCAACGAACCTCAGTAGTGGCCAGCGGTCTTTGGCCCCGAACCGTGAGGACAGATCGCCCACCGGCAAGCTGCGCACGATCCTCGCGGTTTCCAGGCTGACGGAGCCGGCACGATGCTCTGTCCGACCGACTTCAGCCACAAGACTCCCGGCTGAGGGCGCGTCTTCAAGTTCGCCAGCATCAACGCTGAAGTCGCTCCCACAGGTTTCATTACTTCTGCAGGCTTTGTCGCGATGGCCACTGGGTGACCCTGGCTGACGCTCAGATGTCCTTGGCCAGTCTTGCAGCGAGACCGGTGTAGCTGCCCGGCGTCAGTTCCAGCAAGCGTTGCTTCGCATCCGCCGGCAGGTTGAGACCCGTGATGAACTCGTGCATGGACTCGCGGGTAATGCCGTGGCCGCGGGTCAGCGCCTTGAGCTGCTCGTAGGGCTCGGGCAGGCCGTAGCGGCGCATGACGGTTTGTACCGCCTCGGCCAGCACTTCCCAACTGTGATCAAGATCGGCGGCGATGCGCTCGGTGTGGACCGTAAGCTTGCCCAGACCTTTTTCCAGCGACGCGCACGCCACCAGCGTATGGCCAAAGGCGACGCCCAGGGCGCGCAATACGGTGGAATCGGTAAGGTCGCGTTGCCAGCGGCTGATCGGCAGCTTCTCGGCGAAGTGGCCGAGCAGGGCGTTGGCAAGACCGAGGTTGCCCTCGGCATTCTCGAAGTCGATCGGGTTGACCTTGTGCGGCATGGTCGAGGAACCGACTTCACCGGCCTTCAGCGTCTGCCCGAAATAGCCCAGTGAAATGTAGCCCCAGATATCGCGTGACAGGTCGATGAGGATCGTGTTGGCGCGGCGCACGACATCGCAGTACTCGGCAATGCCGTCATGGGGATCGATTTGCGTGGTGTAAGCGTTGTATTCAAGGCCCAGGCTACGCACGAAATCTTGTGCGAAATCCTGCCAGTTGATGTGTGGATAGGCGATGGCATGCGCATTGAAATTGCCCACCGCGCCGTTGATCTTGCCCTGGATCCGGACAGCGGCAAGCTGGGTGCGTTGACGCTCGAGGCGCGCAACGACGTTGGCGATTTCCTTGCCGAGCGTGGTCGGCGACGCGGTCTGGCCATGCGTGCGCGCCAGCATCGCGACGTCGGCGTTGCTGTGCGCCAGTTCGCGCAGACGGGCGATGATTGCATCCAGTTGCGGCAACAGCACCTGGGTGCGCGCATCGCGCAGCATCAACGCGTAGGACAGGTTGTTGATGTCTTCGCTGGTGCAGGCGAAGTGCACAAACTCGCGTGCCGGCGTCAGCGCCGGATCAGCCGCCATGCGTTCCTTGATGAAGTATTCGATGGCCTTGACGTCGTGGTTCGTCGTCGCCTCGATCGCCTTGACGCGCTCGCCGTCGGCGTGGTTGAAGTCCGTCACGAGCGCGCGCAATGCGGTGATCTGCGCCGGCGCGAATGGTGCCAGCTCGGCAACGTCTGGTGCATTGGCCAGCGCCAGCAGCCATTCAATTTCCACTTGCATGCGTCGATGCATCAGGCCGAATTCGCTGAAGATCGGGCGCAGCGCCTCGACCTTGCCGGCGTAACGGCCGTCAAGTGGAGACAACGCGGTGAGTGCTGTAAGTGACATGGAGGCAGACCACGAGCAGGAAAACGTGCATTCTACTGTGTGTGCCCAGCTTTCCCGCGCGGGTTTGCCGCAGCGGAACTTTGCAATCGAGACGATCCCGCCTATCTTTAGCGAGTTTGCTTACCAGATTTTCATTACTGCACAGGATGGTTGCGCATGAACAACTTTCGCATTGAACACGACAGCATGGGCGAATTGCAGGTGCCCGCTAACGCGTTGTACGGCGCCCAGACCCAGCGCGCCATCGACAATTTCCCGATATCCGGGTTGTATCTGCCGCGCCAGTTCATCCGCGCGCTGGGCCTGATCAAGGCGGCGGCGGCGGACGTCAACATGGCGGCGGGCCACTTGAAGAAGAATCAGGCGGCGGCGATTCGCAAGGCTGCGCTGGCCGTGGCCGAAGGTCAGTACGACGCCCAGTTCCCGATCGACATTTTCCAGACCGGGTCGGGCACCAGTACCAACATGAATGCGAACGAGGTCATCGCGCATCTCGCCGTGGCCGCCGGCGCCAAGGTGCATCCGAACGATCACGTCAATTACGGGCAAAGCTCGAACGACGTCATTCCGACCACGATCCATGTCAGTGCCGCGCTGACCACCACCGAGCATTTGCTGCCGGCGCTGAAACATCTGAAGAAGGCCATCGACAAGCGTGCGCGCGAATTGCGCAACACGCCCAAGACCGGTCGCACGCACCTGATGGACGCCATGCCGATCACGTTTGGCCAGGAGTTGTCAGGCTGGGCGGCGCAGGTGGGTACGGCGATCGAGCGCATCGAAGACGCATTGAAGCGCATGCGCCGGCTGCCACAAGGCGGCACCGCCGTTGGCACCGGCATCAATGCCGATCCAAAGTTCGGCCCGGCCATGGCCGCGCAGTTGAAAAAGCTGACCGGTATCAAGTTCGAGTCGGCGCAAAATTACTTCGAAGGCATGGCTGCGCAGGACGCTGCGGTTGAATTGTCCAGCCAGTTGAAGACGCTGGCGGTGGGTCTGATGAAGATCGGCAATGACTTGCGCTGGATGAATTCCGGGCCGTTGGCCGGCTTGGGCGAGATCGCGTTGCCGGCGTTGCAGCCCGGATCGTCGATCATGCCGGGCAAGGTCAACCCGGTGATTCCGGAGGCCGTCGTGATGGTTGCCGCGCAGGTGATCGGCAACGATGCGTCGATTACCGTTGCCGGCCAGTCCGGCAACTTCCAGCTCAACGTGATGTTGCCGCTGATTGCCTACAACCTGTTGCAGTCCATCGAGATCCTGAGCAACGTCAGCGTGCTGCTGGCGGACAAGGCTATTGCCGGGTTTACCGTCAACAAGGAGCGGGTCAATCAAGCGCTGGCGATGAACCCGATCCTGGTCACGGCACTGAACCCGGTGATTGGTTACGAGAAGGGCGCGGCAATGGCGAAGAAGGCTTACAAGGAACATCGGGCGATCATGGATGTCGCGCTGGAAACCACCGGCTTGTCGCAAGGGGAGTTGAAAAAGCTGCTCGATCCGCTGACCCTGACCAAGGGTGGTATCCACAATCGCAGTTGACAGCGTTCAAGTGGCCCGGCTCAGCTTACGGGTGCGGGTTGATCAGATTGGTGTAATCGCTTCCCGCTATCGTCAGTGTCTGTTCGGAATCGCCGCGGCGTAGCTGAATGTTCACTACAGCGGGTTTGCTCGCCTGCAATTGCTTGAACAGCTCATCCACGTGCTTCACTTGGTGCTCATCGACGGACAAAATCATGTCGTTCTTGCGCAATCCCCACAAGTCGGCAGGATTCACCTTGGTCACTTCAACCCCGGCGCCGTCCTCGGAATGCAGTTCCAAAGCACGGCCGTCGGAGTTACGCCAGACCAGGCTGTCGTGGGTGTTGTGGATGCTGGTATACCAGCCGGCGTAGGCGGGTATCGCAGTGACGGTAGCTGTGACCAGCGCGCCACACAGAATCAGGGTCAAGCGTCGCATCGGGTCTCTCCAGGTGAATGGTGTATACGGGGCTCCGGTCGAGTTGCCCGAGCAGTTGGTTGTCGGGTAACTGCTCGCCGAAGATTTTGTTGTTACGGATATCTGCCCAGGCATTGAGGACCGTATCGTGCGCGAACAGTGTGGCAACGTGCTGCCTGTTCGCGGCATCGCAGGTCAGGCGCTCGCCCATCTCGATCAATAAGCGAACACGGCGAAACCTTTCTTGCCTGCCTTGTCGGTAGAGTGCTTGCCGCAATCATCGACATCTTCTTGCTGCATCGTGGCGTAAGGCCTGAACTCGGACATTGCTGCCGCCAGTTTTTGCTGACTGGACAGCAGAGCCGGCAGCCGTTGGCAGAGCGCGAGGGCGGCGGCGTGGATCCTGTCGGTTTGTGGTTTGATGGCTGCCTCGGTGTCCTTGTCGGTGTTGCCCGTGAACGCGCCCCATAGCGCCGTCTTGGCAGCCTGGATGCCGATGTCGGCACCCTCCACTCCGATATCCATGCCGGCTTCGGCGATACCGACGATCTGCTTGCGATAGTCCAACAGCAGGATCTGCTGCGCAGGCGTGGTAGCCACCTTTTTGCTCGCGATCAACAGGTCACCTTGCGGCGTGATTTCGGCCTTGGGACGCGAGTCGTGGCGGTCTTGTCCATGGTTGCCGAAATGAACGACATGAATACTGTTCACGTCAATGTTTCTGGTGGTCAATTCCTGCTTGGCTTTCTGCACCGCCTTGTCGATCTTTCTGGCGATTATTGCGGAAGGAGCGGTTTCCCCACCTTCCTTGGTCGTCTGAGCGGAATGATCGCCAGCGTCGGCCTGGTAATCAGCCTGCGGAGCTTTATTGCAAGCGGCCAGTGCCAGCAGCAGGACCAGTGCGAAGGTGCTGAACGCGACGGGCTTCATGGGTGTTCTCCTGGGTCGAATAGTTGAAAGTTGGTTGTCGCCGGGTGGGCGACGCAAGCGGATCGCGTTGGCAAGCACGGCAAAGCTTGTGGTGACTTGCTTCGGATGTTTGCCGCAGCGAGCACTGCGCTGAAGGCGCCGGTCAATTTCGGTAGTCCACCTCTTGCTTGCAGGCACCAGCCTCGTGGCCCTTGATCATCGCGTACGGCTGGAACGCCGGAAGCTCGGTCGCAAGTGTGTTTTGCGTCGACTGGAGCTCGGCGAGGTCGTTGCATACCAAAGTCGCCTGTGCCTCCACTTTGGCGGCACTGGCGTTGACTTCGCGGTCGATATTGTCGGTGTTGCCACTGGCAAGTCCGGACATCACGCTGCTGACGGCCTTGTCTGCCGTCGCGATGCCGGCGTTGCCGGTGGCAACACCATGCTCGCGCAGGAGCAGCGCGGTCGTGTGGTAGCGCTTGAGCAAGTCGCGTTGCGCCGGTGTCGCCATGACCCTCGTGCCAGCGATGCTGAGATCACCGGTCGCAGTGATTTTGGCGTCCTCGCGGCCGGGGACGTGAACCGCGATGCTGCCATCGCGGCTGTCCGCGCTGATGCTGGTGCCAGTGTTGGTAAAGATGGTGGTTGTAGCGGTATTGCCATTACAGCCAGCCATACCTGCCGCGAGCAGAAATATCATGGGAAACGTATAAACACGCATGTCGGGCTCCTTGCATTTCGCGAAGTGGCATCGAGGCACGGTTGCAGCCGTGCCGTCGCCTGACGTGTACGGCTGTGGGTCATGTCAACTGTCGTCGCGCCAGCGGCGGAACCAGATCGCGCCGGTCAGCATGACAACCGCAGCGGCCACACCGATCCAGAGGTTGGGTGAGGCCAGCACGGTGTAGGCGCGGGGCAGGCTCACACTGGCCGCAATCTCGGCCAGGTCCTGGCCGCCAATGCCGCCCACTTCGCTGAACCAGCCCCCGGGAAACACGCTGCCGAGGATGCGGGCCGCAATGTGCCGCCAATACCAGTTGTTGGACACATTCAAGGTGCCGAGCAGGTTGAACCAGCCGATCGCCACACCTGCTGCCACCGGCAATACCACTGCCCACAGGAATGGCTTGCTGCGTGCCCAGGCCGAGCAAAGCAGGAGCCAGCCCACGCTCGGCAGAGCCCACAACAGATACAACGGGATCGAGCCGACCATCGTGGAGATGACTCGCAATGGGTGCGACAACCCGAGCAAGTGCCACACGCTGACCCCATGCAGCGACAGCGCAATCGCGAACGTCAGCAACATCAGCAGGCCGGTCAGCGCGCCCACGATGACCGTGATGAATGGCGCGACGACGGTGGCCGCGATCACCTTTGACAGTACGGTGGACGTGTCCGAAATCGGCAGTGATTTCCAGAACAGGATGCTGCGATCCCGCCGATCATCGTACAGCGCGCCCAGACAATAGAAGAAGACCACAAAGCCAAGGACGATGCCCATGATCATGGTGGATGAATACATCACCATGTCCAGGCCGGCGCCAACGGTGTCCATGGACTTCTGGTCCAGGGCTTTGGTCAGCAGATGCATGGTGTTCTGGCCGCCGCCAAAGGAAAGGTTGATCCCGTTTCGGGAGCCCATCACCTCACCAGTGATGATCCCCATGATATTGAGCAGCACGAAGATGCCACCGGTGATGACCGGTGCCCAGAAAAAGCCACCGCGGTGTTCCCAGAATTCGCGTTTGACCAGCCAGAACATGGTGTTCGCTGCAGAGGTTTTCATGCGTAGGTTCCCTTCATGGTGGCAACGAACAGATCGCTGATGGACGGCCGGCGGATTTCGCCCAGGGCCTCCAGTTGTGCGCGTCCGACACCGTCAAACAGAAAAATGCTTTTGCCGAAAACCTGGTGTTCGTCCAGCGGCTTCAGCGCGCGCGCGGCTTCCGCGTTGTCGGCGTTCACCATCACCTCGATGAAGCGTTCACCGATAGCGTCCATGTCCGCATCCAGCACGATCTTGCCGTCGCGGATGAACATCAGGTCAGTGAGGATATGCTCGACTTCCTCAACCTGATGGGTGGTGACGATGATCGTCTTGTTCTCGTCGAAGTAGTCCTCCAGCAGACTCTGGTAGAACTGCTTGCGATAGAGAATGTCCAGACCCAATGTGGGTTCATCCAGGATCAGCAGGCTGGCGTCAATTGCCATCACCAGCGCCAGATGCAGTTGCACCACCATGCCCTTGGACATCTGCCGCACGCGCTGTCCGGGTTGCAGTTTGGTGCGCGCCAGAAATGCTTCGCACTTGCTGCGGTCGAAGCGCGGGTGCACGTGAGCGACAAAATCGACGACTTCGCGCACGCGGATCCAGCGCGGCAGTACCGCCACGTCTGCGATGAAGCAAACTTCCCCCATCAGCATGTCGCGCTGCTTGCGCGGGTCGAAGCCCAATACATTCAAGGCACCGCTGAAATCGGTGAGGCCCAGGATCGCCTTCAACGCGGTAGTCTTGCCGGCGCCATTGGGCCCGATCAGGCCGACGATCCGGCCGCGCTCGATCTGGAAGCTGGCGTTATCCAGCGCCAGCGTCGTCTTGTATCGCTTGGTCAGGCCGTTGGCCGAAATTACCGCGCTCATGACTGACCCTCCGGGTGGGTGGCGGCTTCGCGCATCAGGGTCTTGATATCCAGCCCCAAGCGCTGCAACCGTGCAAACAGCACCGGCCACTCTTCGCGCAGGAAGCGCTCGCGTTCTGATTTCAGCAGCGCAGCGTGTGCGCCTTCAATGACAAACATGCCAAGACCCCTGCGTTTTTCCACTAGTTGCTGGTCCACCAGTTCCTGATATGCCTTGGAGACGGTGATTGGATTGATCTGATAATCCGCCGCCACCTGGCGCACCGATGGCAGTGAGTCACCTTCGTTCAGGACGCCGTCCAGAATCATCGCCACTACGCGTTGCTGTAGTTGGCGATAGATCGGGACGTTGTCGTTCCAGGTGATGCTCATAAGTTATTCCTTGCTGCCTCGGACGAATTTGTTGCCAAACGAGTAATAGGGCATGGCTACTTGCGATTCCAGCAACTGGAACGATGCGCTGGTTCCACTCTGCAGCGCAGGTGTCTGCGGAGCGAAGATGGCTGTGGAACTGCTGACGTCGCTCAGCAATGCCGCCTCGCGCAACTCCTGGGCACCTGGATGAACATTCACGGCCGCAAGGTTGACCACCGGCAGCTCTTGATGGGTTGGTGCCGCCTGCAGCAGCGGCGCGACGTTGTAATTGATGATGCTGATGCTGGAGAGGGTAAGCACGGCAGCAGCGGCACTGGCGATCAGTTGGTACGCTTTCATGGCAGGCTCCTCTGGTGAAGTCGTTGAGTGGTGTTGTAGTGAACTATATCACCGACTTCGGGAACGTCAAGCGGTATAGGGCCACTTCGAGGCATGACTGATGGCCTACGGGAAATTGGCCGGCCCAGAATGCTGCCGGAGTGGGGCGTCGCTTGGCAATGCGTAGGTCGTCCCGTCCTGCTTGCACCCGTTTTGAGTGAATCTCGAACGATCGTCCTTGGCGGCGGTCATCAAGCTGGATGCACCGCTGTACGTTCTTGCCATGCATCCACGAGTGCACCGCGCCGCCGCCCGACCGCGACAAACGGACTTCTTCCCTCAGTGCGACGCGCTTGCGCAGGACGGCCGGCCAAGCTGACGCGCCGCTGCGTTGGTACCGGCCGCGCTACTAATGTGCGGCGTACACCTGCTTGCCGCCGACCCACGTCTGCAACACCTTGGTGTTCCAGATCTTGTCAGGGGGATCCTGCACCACATCGTGGTCGATCAAGATGAAGTCGGCCCATTTGCCCGGCTCCAGAGTGCCCAGCGTGTTCTCGGCGTGTTCGGCATAAGCTGCGTCGACGGTGAATGCGCGTAATGCCTCGGTAAATGTGAGGTCCTGTTGCGGGTACCAGCCACCAGACGGCTGGCCGAAGTGATCCTCGCGCGTGACTGCCGAGTACAGACCGAAGAACGGGTTTGGCGACTCCACCGGGAAGTCCGAGCCGGCAGCAACCAGCGTGCCCTGCTTGAGGAAGCGCTGCCACGCGTAAGCACCCTTGATGCGCTCGTGGCCGACGCGATCCTCGGCCATGTTCATGTCGGAGGTCGCATGGGTCGGTTGCATCGAGGCGATCAGGTGCAGTGACACGAAACGCGGGATGTCCTGCAGCGAAACGATCTGTGCGTGTTCGACGCGGTTGCGCAGGGCGATGGCATCGGGATGGCTCCGGTACGCAGCAGCGTAGCTGTCCAGCACTTCGCGGTTGGCGCGGTCGCCAATTGCATGCACAGCCACCTGATAACCCTTGGCGAACGCCTTGTCGATCTTCGCCGTCATCACCGCGGGCGTCATGAACAGCAAGCCGCGGTTGCGCGGATCATCGGAGTAGGGCGCCAGCATGGCGGCACCGCGGCTCCCGAGTGCGCCGTCGGCGAACAGTTTGACTGCGCGCACGGTGAGAAAGTCGTTGCCGTAGCCCAGCAGCGGGCCATCCTCGCTGATCACGTCGAATGCCTCGCCGGTGTCGCGGATCATCGCGTAGATGCGTGCGGTCAGTTTGTCGGCGTCGGCGTATTGCCGATAAAGCCTGTAGTTTTCCAGATCAATGCCGGCATCGCCGACGCCGGTAAGACCGACGCTGGCCATCTCCGCCAGCGCGGTGTCCAGTGCCGCTGCCCGTTCTTGTGCAGTCGGCCCGGGGGCCTTGGCGTCGATCAAGGCGGTGGCGCCGTCGACGAACACGCCAGCCGGATTGCCGTTGACGTCGCGTTCGATGCGGCCACCGCTGGGGTCCGCAGTGGCCTTGGTAACCCCGGCCAACCTGATCGCAGCGCTGTTTCCCCACGCCGCATGGCCGTCGACGCGACTCAACCAGACTGGACGATCAGCAACGACCGCATCCAATTCCCGCGCGGTAGGGAAGCGCCCGAGCTTCCAGATTTCCTGATTCCAGCCACCACCGCGTATCCACTTTGCGTCGGGATGCGCGGTGGCATACGCCTGCACTTTTGCCAGCGCCTCGGCCAGCGATGGCGTACCGGTGAGGTCGACGCTGTTGCGGGCATAACCGAGCTCCAGTACATGGCCGTGGGCATCGATCAAGCCCGGCAGCAACGTGCGACCGTGACCGTCGATCAGCTTCGCGCTGCCCGCCCGACGGGACAGTGTGGCGGTGTCACCGGTTGCGACCACTTTGCCCTGATCAACCAGCAGCGCCTGAAAGTGTTGCAGCTTGCCGTGGCTGTCCAGGGTGTAGCCATTGACGTTGCTGACCAGCAGATCGGCTGCCTGCGCCAACGGCAGCGCCGCCAGCAAGACGCCAAACAGGGCGATGCGCAGGAGATTGTTCATGCCGGTCTTCGCGTTCGGGAGCAGGTACGCAGTGTGTCCATTCACGCTGCATTTTTCCAGTTGGAGCTTTGGCCCGGTTTCGGTACCGGCAGCTACGGACGGTTGCGCCAAGCGGCGTTGCCAGCCATGAGCACACCAGTCTGGATTGCGTTGAAGGTTCGTGCACGTGGACATCGCTTGCGCCGCCGATTGGATGCGCTAGGCTGAAGCGTCGAGCATCTCCCAACGCATCCAGACGGCTGAATGATGAATATCCAAACCAAGTTGCCAAAGGTTGGCACCACCATATTCGCGGTGATGAGCCAGTTGGCGCTGCAGCACAAGGCGGTGAACCTGGGGCAGGGCTTTCCTGATTTCGAGCCACCGCAGCCGCTGCGGGACGCGCTGACCCGGGCCATGAACGAAGGTCGCAACCAATATGCGCCGATGCACGGCGTCGCCGCGCTGCGCGAGCAGATCGTGCTGAAGACGCAGCAGTTGTATGGGCGCAAGCTCGATGTGGATACCGATATCACGGTTACCTCGGGTGCTACCGAGGCGATCTTTGCCGCGATCGCCGCGCTCGTGCGTACGGGTGAAGAAGTGATCGTGTTTGATCCGGCGTACGACTGCTATGAGCCAGCGATCGACTTGCAGGGTGCACGCGCGGTGCATATTCCGCTGCTCCCGCCGAGCTTTGCGATTGACTGGCAGCGCGTGCGCGACGTGATCACGGCAAAAACCCGGATGATCCTGATCAACAGCCCGCACAACCCCTCCGGTGCGGTGTTGTCTGCTGGTGACCTCGAGCAGCTCGCCGCCATCGTGCGCGATACGAATATCGTGGTGCTGTCGGACGAGGTCTACGAGCATATTGTTTACGATGGCGCGCAACATGAAAGCGTGTTGCGCCATCCCGAGCTGGCCGAGCGCAGCATTGTCATTTCCTCGTTCGGCAAGACGTTTCACTGCACCGGGTGGAAAGTTGGTTATGCGGTGGCGCCTGCGGCGCTGTCGGCTGAATTCCGCAAGGTGCATCAATACCTCACGTTCTGCACATTTCATCCGGCCCAGGTCGCGATTGCGCAGTTTCTGGCTGGGCATCCGGAGCATTATCAAGAACTGCCGGCGTTCTATCAGGGGAAGCGCGATCGGTTTCGTGCCCTGTTGCAACCATCGCGCTTCAAGTTGCTGGATGTGCCGGCCGGCTATTTCCAGTTGGTGGATTACTCGGCAGTGCGTGACGAAGACGACCTGACATTCAGTCGCTGGCTGGTCAGTGAAGGTGGTGTAGCGGCGATTCCCGTGAGTCCGTTTTGTGCCAGCACGCCGACCACACGATTGTTGCGGCTGTGCTTTGCCAAGAGTGACGCGACCATGGACGCCGCTGCCGAGCGGTTGGGCCGGCTGTGAGCGCGGCCGGCATGCAGAGGTTGCGGGTCGCGCTGGTTCAAGGTGCGACGCGCTGGCACGACGCTGTAGCGAATCGTGAGTATTACGGCGCGTTGGTACGGCAAACGCAAGGGTGCGACTTGATCGTGCTGCCGGAGACTTTCTTGTCCGGTTTCAGCAATGACACGCAGGCAAGTGCGGAGCCGATGGACGGCGCCGGCGTGGCCTGGCTGCGCGCGCTGGCGAGCGAAATGGGGGCGGTCATCTGTGGCAGCCTCGCCATCCACTCAGACGGTGTTGTCTACAACCGGTTGCTATGGATGCGGCCAGATGGAAGCTTTGCACAGTACGACAAGCGCCACCTGTTTCGCATGGCTGGCGAGCACACTCGCTATGGCGGCGGGAATGAACGCCTGATCGTCGAACTGAAGGGTTGGCGCATCCTGCCGCAAGTCTGTTACGACCTGCGCTTTCCGGTGTGGTTGCGCAACCATCGTCTCCCCACGGCAAATGCCGGCATGGACTACGATCTTGCACTGTTTGTCGCCAACTGGCCATCCGCTCGGCGCGGTGCATGGCGGACGTTGCTGCGCGCTCGCGCCATCGAGAACCTGAGTTATGTGCTTGGGGTCAATCGAGTCGGCCTGGATGGCAATGACTTGCCGTATTCAGGCGACAGCGCGGTTCTCGATCCGCTCGGCGAACCACTGATTGAATGTGGCGCACAGGAGCAAGTGGTCAGCACAAGCCTCGACCCGATGGCATTATTGTCCCATCGGGAGCGCTTTCCGGCGTGGATGGATGCGGACGCGTTCGTGCTGGAGCGTCGCTGAGCCGTTGACGGCGCCGTCCGGCAGCAGCCTGCCCGCGGGCGGGGCTTTCGCGCTGGAACGCCGACGATCGTTGCCCAATGACTCCTGGCAACAACAACTCCGCCGGCAAGCGGGCACCCCCCGAGGCGCAATTTCCCGAGGCTCAGAGAATTGCCAATACCGATTCAGGTGGCCGGCCAATCGCAGCCTTCCCATTGGCGACCACGATCGGGCGCTCGATCAGCTTTGGATGCGCCACCATGGCGGCAATCAGCGCAGCATCATCGAGTGCCGGATTGTCCAGGCCGAGAGTCTGGTATTCGTCCTCACTCTGGCGCAGCAACTGGCGGGCGGACATGTTCAGTTGGCTCAACAGGACGCCCAGTTCAGTGGCCGAGGGCGGCGTCTCCAGGTAGTTGATGACCTCGAGTTGTTCGCCGCGCTGTTCCAGCAATTCCAGCGTGGCCCGTGATTTTGAGCAACGACTGTTGTGGTAAATACGGATCACGTTGATACCTTCATTGGTTGTACGCCGGGAAACAACTGCTCAGCGATTGCCGGAACGATTACCGCCACGGCCCGGTGGGCGGCCACCAGCGGGTCCGCCGTGACCCTGTGGCCGTCTGCTGCCAGCTTGGGAACGGTTGCCGGTACCTTGGCCGCCGGGGCGGCCATTCGCTGGCTGGCGATTTCCGCCCTGTGGCGGGCGCGCACCCTGACTCGACCCGCGATCACCGACTGGCCCGTGATTGCCGAACGTGCGATTGCCATGATCCTGGCCCTGGGCGCGACCACCTTGAGCCGCAGGGCGCGTGCCAGGCACCCGATTGCCGTTGCCTGGGCTACGTTGGTTGCCCGCGGCAAAGTTGCCATAGGGGTTGGCGTTGGCATGCTGCTCACCGCCAGCAGTGCGCGCGCCGAACGGCTTGCCACCGCCTGGCCGCCGCTTGCCCATCGCGCCGCCCGGAGCGTTGCCGCGCGGGGCGCCGGACCGGCCCCTCCCGTCCCGGTTCTCACCGGCAAACCAGGTGCGCACCGACGGCAGCTCCTGTCCGGGAGCCACACGGCGCCCGCGTTGCCCAGGGCGTGCAGCGGCGCCCGGGTGGGCGACGTTGCCGTTTACTTCCTTGCCGGGCGGACGTACGGCGCGCTTGCGCCCACGCACCGGTTCCTCGCGAATCCGGTCGTATGCACGCAGCTCGCGACCTTCGTCTTGGGCACTGGTCCACGCGGTGCCGCTGGTGCTTTCGGGGCGGTATTCGGTGACGCTGCGGTTGGCCCGGCGCTGATGCAATACCGGGCTCAGGGTCAACACCGGTTGCGGGATACCCAGACCGGTATCGGCCCGCAGTTGCTTGATCGTGGCGGCATCCAGCGGTTCGCAACCGCCGCGGCGCAATGTGCGTGGCAGTTCGATCTGACCGTAACGGATGCGCTTGAGGCGACTGACCAGAAAACCTTGTGAATCCCACAGGCGCCGCACTTCGCGGTTGCGCCCTTCGCGGATGACCACGCGAAACCAGCTATGGCTGCCACCGCGACTGATCACCGCTACTTCGTCGAAACGTGCCGTGCCGTCTTCTAGCTCCACGCCTGCCTTCAGGCGTTCGAGGATTTCGTCGGGTACTTCACCGTGCACGCGGCACAGGTACTCGCGCTCCAGTCCACTCTTGGGATGCATCATGGCGTTGGCCAGCTCGCCATCGGTGGTAAGCAGGAGCAAGCCGGTCGTATTGATGTCAAGGCGACCCACGGCGACCCAGCGTGCGCCCTGCAGATGAGGCAATTGCTCGAATACGGTCGGGCGTCCTTCCGGGTCGTCCCGCGTGGTCAGCACGCCTTCGGGCTTGTGGTAGATAAGCACTTCAGTGTCGTCGCGGCTGTCGGTGGCCACGACGAATTGCTTGGCATCAAGCACGACGCGATCGCCTGCATGCACGCTGGTGCCAATTTCTGCAGGCGTGCCGTTGAGCTCTACTTCACCGGCCTGGATACGCTGCTCGAGCATCCGCCGCGAACCGAGGCCGGCATTCGCCAGCACCTTGTGCAAACGCTCTTCGAGCGCAGGGTTGTCGGTGCTGGACACTTCGCGTTTCAGGGATAGAATGACAGGAAAGGTGTGGGCACGTGGATCGACGTGCGGGTCGGCAAGGGCGATTGGATCGGTGCTGGCTGGCAGCGGATCCTCGTTGGCGGCGGTCGAGTCTGCAGATGGCGCGTCCGCCCGGGCAGCAGTCGGGTGGCCAGCCGGGTCGGCGGAAACCTGGTCCGATGCAGTCTCGGCGTCAGGATCAATCGGCAGGTCACGCGGGACATATGCCGGCAGCGCAGTTTGTTCGAGCCGCAGTTGCGGGTCTTCCATGTCGCGGATGGCTGACAGTGGCGGCAATTGATCCAGCGATTTCAGGTTGAAGTAGTCGAGAAAGGCTCGCGTAGTGCCAAACAAGGCCGGCTTGCCAGGCATGTCGCGGTAACCGACGATGCGAATCCATTCGCGCTCTTCCATCGCCTTGATCATGTTTGAGGACACAACCACGCCACGGATCTGCTCGATCTCCGGCCGGGTGATCGGTTGGCGATAGGCGATCAAGGCAAGCGTCTCCAGCATTGCACGGGAATAGCGGCTCGGACGCTCGGTCCACATGCGCGCGATCCATGGCTGAATCTCCTGGCGCACCTGATAACGAAAGCCCGAAGCAACTTCGCGCAGTTCGATCCCGCGGTTGGCGCAATCAGCCGCCAGATCTTCCAAGGCCTTGGCAATCTGGCCGCGGTCAACGGCGTCGGCCTCAGTGAACAGATCGCCGAGCTGCTGGATCGTCACAGGCTGGGTGGAGGCGAGCAGGGCTGCCTCGACAATGGGTTTTAGTTGCTCGATCTGCATGACCTGAAAGAATATTGTTTCGGTAAATGTTGGTTACGGCGTTGTCGCGTGTGCCAATGGTGATGGTTCAATCTCTGGCTTATCGCGCCGATCAGCGTCGGCTGGCTCATCGCTGTGACCGGCCTTCGCCCGCAGATAAATCGGTGCGGATGGTGCTTCCTGGACAATTTCCACCAGCATTTCCTTGGCCAGTTCAAGCATTGCCAGGAACGTGACGACAATGCCCATGCGCCCTTCATTGAAGTCAAACAAACTGTCGAAGCGCTGAAATGCCACGGCCTCCAGCCGACTCAACAACTCACCCATGCGCTGTCGCACGCTCAGCGCCTCACGTCGAACCGCGTGGTGTTCAAACAACTCCGCGCGACTCATCACTTCTTTCAACGCCAGAAGCAGTTCCGTCAACTCCAGCGGTGGCGGCAGCTTGATTACCTTGTGGTCACCCACGTCGGCATGAACCACCACGGTGTCGCGCTCAACCCGGGGCAGGGCGTCTATGGCCTCGGCAGCGCGCTTGAAGCGTTCGTACTCCTGCAAACGCCGTACCAGCTCTGCTCTTGGATCGTCCTCCAGACCTTCCGCCAATGGTGGCCGCGGCAACAGCAAGCGTGATTTGATCTCGGCCAGGATCGCGGCCATCAACAAATATTCTGCGGCCAGTTCGAGCCGCATCACGTCGTGCATCAACTCGATATAGGCCATGTATTGGCGGGTGATCTCGGCAACCGGGATGTCGAGGATGTCCAGGTTCTGTCGACGAATCAGGTACAGCAACAAATCCAGCGGGCCCTCGAACGACTCCAGAATCACTTCCAGCGCGTCCGGCGGGATGTAGAGATCCTGTGGCATCTGCAGCAGCGGCTCGCCGCGCACAATGGCCAGCGGCATTTCCTGCTGTTGTGGTATCGCCGTAAACGCGTCCTGCGAATCGGTGACCAGGCTTTGCGGCTCGGCTGGATCAGTGCTCATCAATGTGTATCGGTAAACCACGCTATGCGGCTGACACTACGATCAGCACGGTTCCAGGTCATTTCGCTGCCCGGTATTTGGCTGCCCGGTATTTGGAGTTCGCGTTGGGCACACAACCCATCAGTCGGTGTTGCCGTTTGCAGCATGCCCTGACGTAGACTGCGCTGCGTTCTGACGGATGGCAGCGAACTGACCTGCGACCTCGACACACGTGGCATCGTGTTGACTGACTCGCACCCGGTTACTGCGCAAACCCCGCCCGCCTTGAATCACCGCGTATCAGAGCCGATAGCGACTCGTTGAGTACGAAAGTTCATCAGATGCACTTCGAAGCCGTGCCCAGCCAAGCGATTGGCACCGCCACTGGCCAGCGGGCGCGCACTTTCGCATCACGGGTGGAAGCAAGAGTAACCGTTGCCCAGTGACAAGTCCAGATGCCGAAGGGACACCAAACCAACCCGTTCATGATCGCGTCGGGTGAGGGCCTGCCGGGTGCGTTACGATCTGCCGGAGTGCCGACAAGGGACGGCTGCATGTGACCCATCGCGTCCGGTTTGGCGGCCGCAGTCAGCGGCGCAGGCATGTGCCAGGGCGTCTCACGTCCGTGGCTTTTCAGCCCGATGTGGGGCAGCATGCGTTCGCGGTGAATGCCGAGATCATCCGCGCGGCGGATTCACCGACTTGGTGCAACGCGTTGGTTGAAGGAACGCGATAGCGGGATTTGGAGCGTCCGCGTCGGCTGGTATTCAGCGGCTTGTTGCATGGCACGCTGTTTGCTTTATCTGCGTAGAGACAGGCGCAGTCGGGTTTGTCGGCGGATTGCCTGCGTCGCGCGCACGTTACATGAGTGCGGACATGCACTGATCCACGTAGAGTTTGCGTTCCTTGTCGAGCATCTTGTGCAACCAAGGGCACCGAGCCATGAGCGGAATGACAATGACTGATACAAATGGACATGATGGCGTGAGAGGCACTCGCCTGCGCCCGGCCAGAATGCAGATTGAAACAGCGGTACTGATGAGTCGCGGTGGCGAAGCACAACCAACTGAGCTGGTCGACATTTCCGCGACCGGGGTCATGCTCATGCGCCCGCTGGGCTGGCTGGGTGAGCCTGGTCAGAGTTGGGTGCTGGACATGATTTTTGGTCGCGACCTGAACATCCACGTTGAAGCGGTGGTGTCGCGAGTCACTACGAACCGTATCGGGTTCAGTTATCAGAGCATTCCCGAGGACAAGCAGGTAGCGCTGTGGGACCTGCTTGGCGGTTACGCCGACACGCTTGAACCCTGGGACGATTGAGATCGCGCACATTGCCACCAGCGGGCACCGGTGGCTACGCGTCACGCGGAGGCTTTGCCTTCGTCGCGCAGTTTCCGGCGCAGTATCTTGCCGACATTGCTTTTCGGCAAACTGTCACGAAACTCGATGACTTTGGGTCGCTTGTAACCGGTTAGCTGATCGTGGCAGAACTGTTTGAGTGCTTCTTCGGTGAGGTTCGGATCCTTGCGCACCACGAACAGCTTCACCACTTCACCTGAATGTTCGTCGGGTATGCCCACGGCTGCAACTTCCAGCACACCAGGGTGCTCCATCACCGTGTCCTCGACATCGTTCGGGTACACGTTGAAGCCTGACACCAGGATCATGTCCTTCTTGCGGTCAACGATGTAGACGTAGCCCTTGTCGTCCATTTTCGCGATGTCGCCGGTGTGCAGCCAGCCATCGGCGGTAAGCGTCTTGGCAGTTTCGTCAGGCCGGTTCCAGTAGCCTTTCATGACTTGCGGACCACGCACCATCAGTTCGCCGACTTCACCAATGGGCAACGGCTTCTTGTCTTCGGACCAGATCGCGACGTCGGTGGACGGTATCGGTAACCCGATTGATCCATTGTAAGCGGGCAGGTCGATGGGGTTGATGCACACTGCCGGCGACGTTTCGGTGAGACCGTAGGCCTCTGCCAGCGTGCAACCGGTCACTTTCCGCCATTGGTTCGCCACAGCCCGTTGTACGGCCATGCCGCCGCCAAGGGTCATGTGCAGGTTGGAAAAGTCGAGATCGGCGAACCCCGGCGTGTTCAGCAAGCCGTTGAACAGCGTGTTCACGCCAGTGATTGCAGTGAATCGCGATTGCTTGAGTTCCTTCACGAACGCAGGCATGTCGCGTGGATTGGTGATCAACCAGTTCAGCCCCCCGAGCCGCGCAAACACGAACGCGTTCGCCGTCAGTGAAAAGATGTGGTACAGCGGCAGTGCGGTGATGATCACTTCCTTGCCCGGCTTGACCACCTCGGTGCCGATCCAGGAACTGGCCTGCAGCATGTTGGCGATCATGTTGCCGTGGGTCAGCATGGCGCCCTTGGCGACACCCGTGGTTCCTCCGGTGTATTGCAGGAAGGCGATGTCGTCGTGAGTCAGCGTTACCGCGGGCAGCGTATGCGAGGCGCCCTTGGACAGCGCATCACGGAAACGCACGGCGGTTGGCAGATGGAATGCCGGGACCATTTTCTTGACGTGTTTGAGCACGAAGTTGACGATGGCGCCCTTGGGGAATCCAAGCAGGTCGCCGATGCCGGTGGTGATGATGTGTTGCACCGGCGTACCGGCAAGCGCCTGCTCGAGCGTCGACGCAAAGTTGTCGAGCACCACGATGGCTTTGGCGCCCGAATCGTCGAGCTGATGCTTCAATTCGCGCGCGGTGTACATCGGGTTGGTGTTGACCACGATCACGCCGGCACGCATCGCCCCGAACAGCGCAATGGGGTATTGCAGTACGTTGGGCAGCATGATCGCCAGCCGATCACCCTTGCTCAGCTTCAGTACGCCGGTGAGGTAGCCGGCAAACTTGCGGCTCAGCGTGTCGATCTGGCCGTAACTGAGCGTGTGGCCGAAGTTTGCGAACGCGGGGCGATCGCGATATTGCGAAAATGTCTCTTCCAGCATCGTGAGTACCGACGCATACTGGTCGACGTCAATTTCTGCGGGTACCCCAGCCGGGTAGTTGTCCAGCCAAGGCCGTTCGTTACTCACAATGCCGTCCCCTGTGTTTAGATGAGTTTGCGTGAATGATGGCCCGGTGTTGCGGATTCGTCCATCATGTCGCGGAGCATCTTCTTATTTGAACATACGCCCGCGTATAGCAGCAAGCTGACACGCGAAGGAGGTCTCGGGTGGAGCACTGGAAAAGCCCCATTGTCCTGCTGGTCGTGGGGCTTTTGTTGAGTGCGCCAGGGTGTCGCCACACCTCCGACGAACAGCAGGTGCGCGAGGCAATTGCCGCAGTGGTAGCGGCGGCGCAGGTCGGTGATGCGCGCGCGGTGGTGGCGTCGATCGAGGATGATTTCGCTGGCAATAACGGTGTGCTCGATCGCTCCGGCTTGCGCAACCTGGTGCGAGTTCAGGCGCTGCGGCAATCATCGATTGGCGTGCATACGGGACCTGTCACGATTGCAACGCGCGGTTCCCGCATAGTGGCCAATTTTGGCGTGAGCCTGACCGCCGGTGGCCGCGTCATTCCGGATCAACTGAGTGTCTATCAGGTGGAGACCGCTTGGCGCAAGGACAGTGGTGCATGGCGTTGCTACAACGCGACCTGGAAGCGCCTGCGGTAAACCAGCGCGCCCGCACACGACAAAAAAACGCCCCGCATTGCGGGGCGCAAGTTTTTAGCGGGTACGGGTTGCCTCAGGCAACTTTCTTGCCTGCCAGTTGCCGCAGCACGTACTGCAGGATGCCGCCGTGGCGGAAGAACGCACGTTCCTTGGGCGTCAGCAGCATGACCTGCACGGTGAATTGCTTGGCGCTGCCATCCTCGGCCGTGGCGGTGATGGTGGCCTGTTTCGCCGATCCATCATCCAGCCCGGTGATGTCAAACTTTTCCGTGCCTTTCAGCCCCAGGCGCTTGGCGTTCTCGCCGGGTTTGAACTGCAGGGGCAATACGCCCATGCCCACGAGGTTGGAGCGATGAATACGCTCGAAGCTCTCGGCAATCACTGCCTTGATGCCCAGCAACAGCGTGCCCTTGGCCGCCCAGTCACGCGACGAGCCAGTGCCGTATTCCTTGCCGGCAAACACCACCAGTGGAGTATTCGTTTCCTTGTACTTCATGGCCGCGTCATACATGGCCATCTGCTCACCACTGGGAATGTAGCGGGTGAACCCACCTTCGACGCCGTCCAGCAACTGGTTCTTGATGCGGATGTTGGCAAACGTGCCACGCACCATGACGTCGTCGTTGCCGCGGCGCGAGCCGTAGGAGTTGAACTCCAGTGGCTTGACACCACGCTCTATCAGGAAGCGTCCAGCCGGTGAGTCCTTCTTGATCGCGCCGGCCGGCGAGATGTGGTCAGTGGTGATCGAGTCGCCGAACAAGCCGATGCAGCGGGCGCCGATTACGTCCTCGACTTTCGGCACTTCCATGGTCATGCCGTCGAAGTACGGCGGATTCTTGATGTAGGTGGAAGCCTTGTCCCATGCGTACAGCGCGCCATCGGGGGAGTCGATCGAGTTCCAGCGCTCGTCGCCCTTGAACACGTCCGCGTAGTTCTTCCGGAACATGTCGGCGGTGACGGCGCCTGCCATCAGGTCGCTGATTTCCTTGTTCGACGGCCAGATGTCCTTCAGATAGACGTCCTTGCCATCGCTGCCCTGGCCCAATGGCTGCGTGGTCAGGTCAACGTCCAGCGAGCCGGCCAGCGCATACGCAACCACCAGCGGCGGCGAGGCGAGGTAGTTCATCTTGACTTCGGCGTGGATGCGCCCTTCAAAGTTGCGGTTGCCGGAAAGCACTGCCGCCACGGTGAGATCACCGGCAGTCACAGCAGCACTGACTTCCTCCGGCAGCGGGCCGGAATTGCCGATGCAAGTGGTGCAACCGTAGCCGACGACGTAGAAGCCGAGCTGTTGCAGGTACACCAGCAGGCCAGTGCTTTCCAGGTAGTCGGTGACTACCTTGGAGCCTGGCGCCAGCGAAGTCTTCACCCAGGGCCGGGTTTTGAGGCCCTTCGCAGTGGCGTTCTTCGCCAGCAGTCCGGCTGCCAGCATCACCGCCGGATTGGACGTATTGGTGCACGAGGTGATGGCGGCAATCACCACCGCGCCATCCTCCATGTCGAACTCCTGTCCATTGCGCACCACGTGTTGCCGGTGCGTCAGTTCGCTGACGTCGTGGCCCACGGCAGTCGCGCCGCCTTCGTTGGCGAAGCGCGCCTCGGCATTACTTTTGCGATGGGTGATGGTGGCGCCGAAGTTGTCGTGAAAGTTCTGCTTGACTCCGGACAGCAGGACATGGTCCTGCGGGCGCTTCGGACCCGCCATGGACGGTTTGACGCTGGCCAGATCGAGCTCCAGCGCAACGCTGTAGTCGGCTTGCGGGGTGCTGTCATCGTGCCACAGGCCCTGCGCTTTGGCGTAAGCCTCGACCAGCGCAACGCGTTCTTCACTGCGGCCGGACAGGCGCAGGTATTTCAGTGATTCGGCGTCGATTGGACTGATCGCGCAGGTGGCGCCGTACTCGGGCGACATGTTGCCCAGCGTGGCACGGTCCGCCAGTGCCAGATGCTTCAGCCCCGGGCCGAAAAATTCAACAAACTTGCCAACCACGCCGTGCCGGCGCAGCAACTCGGTGACCGTCAACACCAGGTCGGTGGCGGTCGCGCCCTCCGGCAGGCGACCCGACAGCTTCAGGCCAACAACTTGCGGAATCAGCATTGACGACGGCTGGCCGAGCATGGCCGCTTCCGCCTCAATACCGCCTACGCCCCAGCCAAGTACGCCCAATCCATTGACCATCGTGGTGTGCGAGTCAGTACCGAACAGCGTATCCGGATAAGCCCACAACTTGCCGTCGATTTCCGTGTCCATCACCACGCGCGCAAGATGTTCCAGGTTGACCTGATGCACGATACCGGTGCGTGGCGGCACGACCTTGAAATCGGTAAACGCTTTCTGCCCCCAACGCAGGAAGCTGTAACGTGCATTGTTCCGTTTGAATTCAATCGTGACGTTCTTTTCCAGCGCGTCCTCACTGCCGAATACGTCTACCTGCACGGAATGGTCAATCACCAGTTCGACCGGGGACAGCGGGTTGATCAGCGTCGGGTCACCGCCCAGTGCGCTCATGGCATCGCGCATGGCGGCCAGATCAACCACACACGGCACGCCGGTAAAGTCCTGCAACAGCACGCGACCAGGCATGAAGGCAATCTCGGTGTCCGGCTCCTTCTTCGGGTCCCACTTGGCAATCGCCTCGATTTCCTTCGCCGTCACGTCGACGCCGTCTTCGCGGCGGACCAGATTTTCCAGCAGGATTTTCATCGAGTAGGGCAGCCGCTTCAGATCGAAGCGCTCGCCCAGCTTGGCCAGACTGGCGATGGTGTAGCTCTTGCCGTTGACAACGAGCGTGTCGCGGACGGAAAAAGTGTCTTTCATGGTGTTGCTCCTGACAGGACTTGCAGCCGGCGACCAGGGGTGATGAACCCATCACACTCTTCGCCAGCAAAGCCGCGATTATCGCCCAAACGCCCCGTGGCTGCGAACTGTGCTTGTCGGCGGCAGCACGACGAGCGGTGCTTCGGGCGCGCGGTAGCGTGGCTAGCCAACGATTACTGAGCTCACCAATGTGGCCGTCCAGCCGCACGCAATCCCGGCGTCGGCACCACGCACGGTCCTGTGCGGGATGTCAGTCTGGAAAGCCTTCCCGCGCTGAGGCCGCCCCGCGCTCGCACTGCATGGGCTCCGGCGCTCGCGGCGTGCGCGCACGCGAAAGGCCGCCTTGCGGCGGCCTTTCGATGCTCCACTACACGGGCTGGGGTCAGGCGCGGTGCGCGCGCTTGCGATCCATCTCTGTCAGGAAACGCTTGCGCAAACGGATTTCCTTCGGCGTGACTTCCACCAGTTCATCGTCCTCGATGAATTCCAGCGCCTGCTCCAGCGAAAACTTGATCGCTGGCGTCAACTGGATCGCATCGTCCTTGCCTGATGCGCGCATGTTCGTCAGCGGCTTGGGCTTGATCACGTTGACAGTGAGGTCGTTGTCCTTGGAGTGGATGCCCACCAGTTGACCTTCGTACACCTCATCGCCTTCGGCAGTGAAGAGTTTGCCGCGGTCCTGCAAGGGTCCGAGCGAATACGCCGGTGCCGTGCCGCCGGCGTTGGCGATCATCACGCCATTGGGGCGTTTGGCAATCGCGCCTTCGGCCCTGGCGCCGTAATGATCAAACAGATGAAACAGCAAACCCGAGCCTTGCGTAAGGGTACGGAACTCCGTCTGGAAGCCGATCAGGCCACGCGCCGGAATTTCGTAGTCCAGACGAACCCGACCGCGCCCGTCCGACACCATGTTCTTGAGCTGGCCCTTGCGCATGCCCAGGCGCTCCATGACGCCGCCCTGGTGCACTTCTTCAACGTCGACCACCAGTTGCTCGATTGGCTCATGGGGCTTGCCATCGATTTCCTTGATGATGACCTCTGGACGCGACACGGCCAGCTCGTAGCCTTCACGGCGCATGTTTTCAATCAACACGGAAAGGTGGAGTTCGCCGCGGCCGGATACCTTGAACTTGTCCGGGTCGGAGCCTTCTTCCACTTTCAGCGCCACGTTGTGCAGAGTCTCGCGCTCCAGGCGCTCGCGAAGCTGGCGGCTCGTGATGAACTTGCCACCGCTGCGAGCCTTGTCGCCGGCAAATGGAGAATTGTTGACCTGGAACGTCATGCTGATGGTCGGCTCGTCCACGGTCAGTGCCGGCAGCGCCTCAGGGGTGTCCAGCGCGCAGACCGTGTCGGAAATGCTCAGCCCTTCCACGCCTGAAATCGCAATGATGTCGCCCGCCTCACCCTCGGGCACTTCGTGCCGCTCCAGACCCATGAAGCCGAGCACCTGCAGCACCTTGCCGGTGCGCTTCTTGCCGTTGCGGTCAACGATGCTGACCGGCATGTTCGTTTTCACCGTACCGCGCTGGACCCGGCCGACCCCGATCAAACCGACATAGCTGTTGTAGTCGAGCTGGCTTATGCGCATCTGGAATGGTCCTTCCGGGTGTACATCCGGCGCCGGTACATGCGCCATGATCGCCTCGTACAGTGGTGTCATGTCGCCCTCGCGCACGGTGCTGTCGAGGCTGGCGTAGCCGTACAGCGCAGAGGCGTAGACGACCGGGAAATCCAGCTGCTCGTTGGTGGCGCCGATCCGATCGAACAGGTCGAAGGTCTGGTCCAGGACCCAGTCGGGGCGCGCGCCGGGGCGATCCACCTTGTTGATCACCACAATCGGCTTGAAGCCCATGTCGAACGCTTTCTGCGTCACGAAGCGCGTCTGCGGCATCGGGCCGTCCATCGCGTCGACCAGAATCAATACGGAGTCGACCATCGACAACACGCGCTCCACTTCGCCACCGAAGTCCGCATGTCCCGGCGTGTCGACGATGTTGATGCGGTTCCCGCGCCACTCGATGGCCGTGTTCTTGGCCAGAATGGTGATACCGCGCTCTTTCTCCTGATCGTCCGAGTCCATCACGCGCTCGGCCAGCACCGTGCGGGAGGAGAACGTTCCAGATTGCTTGAGCAGGCAGTCCACGAGGGTGGTCTTGCCGTGATCAACGTGGGCGACGATAGCGATATTGCGCAGTTTTTCAATAAGCATTGGGGTCAACTCAGGCGGCGCGATCGTGATCACGCAGGTTTTTTGAAAGGGGAATCGACCAATTATACGGACTTGTGCGCCAACTTGTCGGGGTGCGCACACGCAAGCAATCAGGCCACGCCATCTTGGGCGGCCGATTGGCGGGCCTGAAGTGGCAAGCCGGGCTGTGCGAGACCTCACGCAACGCGGGGGTTTGTACCGTTCGGGCAACTACCGTATGCGACGTCCTTGCTGCGCGACTGCGCGCGTGTTTGCCGGCGCTTGCCACTGCCGGATCGGCCGGGCTGAGCACGCCGTGGCCGATGCATCGTCGATCAAAAGTCGCTGATGAACTCGATCCCGGCGTCGCGCGCAAACGCACACCCCTCGGCAATGACGCGCACCCGGTCAGCAGTCTCTTCGTCGGGTACTTCCACTTCAATCACAAACGTGCGCGCCGCACCGTCGCCCGCAGCTTGACTGGAGCTGGAGTCGTCACTAGTAGCGGGCTCCAGCGCGCCGAGTTCCTCCACGTGGTCGATGTTGTCGATGCCGTGGACTCGAGCAATGACGTCGTCAACATCGGCACGGCTGCCAATCAGACGAAAGCGCAACAGTGACATGAGGGCACTCGCTTGCAGGACGGGTCTGCATGTTTGCAAGTTCTGCGCATGCGCGGAGTGACGTCCAGGTAGCCGAAGCGTGACGCGCGGAATACGGGATGCATCAGGTGACCATCGACATCACGTTAGGATGGCGACTTGCCCGACGCCGCGAAAGGAAACCGTGCATGCCGAAAGTTTATGATCGCGCGTACTTCGACAAGTGGTACCGCGATCCCCGCCACGCGGTGGCGTCGCGCGCCGAACTGCGGCGCAAGGTGGCGATGGTGGTGGCGCAGGCGGAGTACTACCTCGGGCGACCACTGCGCAACGTGCTGGACGTTGGCTGTGGCGAGGCAACTTGGCGCGCGGCGCTGCACCGGCTGCGGCCCGCCGTGGCGTATCGCGGCCTCGATGCAAGCGCGTATGTTGTCGAGCGTTACGGGCGCACGCGCAACATCGGTTTGGCACGCTTCGGCCAATTGGAGCAACTGCGCTTCGATACGCGTTTTGATCTGATTGTGTGCACCGACGTGCTGCACTACCTGAAACCGCCGGAAATCCGTGCCGGCTTGCAGGGCATCGGGGAGATGGTGGAGGGCATCGCCTTCCTTGAAGTGTTTACCAGCCGCGACGACGTCGCCGGCGATCACCGGGGTTTTGTGGCGCGCACGCCCGCGTGGTACCTGCGGGAATTTGCGCAGGTCGGATTGTTGCCGTGCGGCTCCCACTGCTATCTCGGTCCGCGCCTGGAGCAGCGGATCGTTGCGCTGGAACGGGCGCAACTACCGGTTTGAACTGGTGGGTTCACGCTTGGCCTTGGCGTTCGGCTTGCCCTTCGCCTTGGCGTTCGGCTTGCCCTTGGCCTTGGCGTTCGGCTTGGCATTGGCCTTGCCGGTCCCTGCCGACGGTGCGGCGACAGTCTTGAACTTGTAGCGACACAAATCGCGAATGAGGCAATTCGGGCAATCGGGTTTGCGTGCCGTGCAAACATACCGGCCGTGCAGCACGAGCCAGTGGTGCGCATCCATCTTGAACTTGTCGGGCACGACCTTTTCGAGTTTATCCTCCACCGCGCGCACGTCTTTGCCCGGAGCCAGCCCGGTGCGGTTGGCGACGCGGAAGATATGCGTATCCACTGCGATCGTGGGCTGGCCGAACGCCACGTTGAGAATCACGTTGGCGCTCTTGCGGCCGACTCCGGGGAGTGCCTCAAGCGCCGCACGGGTGTTCGGCACCGCGCCACCGTGTTGTTCCACCAGCAAGCGCGACAGCGCGATCACGTTTTTTGCCTTGGTGTTGAACAAGCCGATACTGCTGATGTAGCGCTTCAGTTCGGCTTCGCCGAGATCGACCATGGCCTGTGCGTCATGCGCCACCGTGAACAGACGCCGCGTTGCCTTGTTGACGCCCACGTCAGTGGCTTGTGCCGACAGAACCACCGCTACGAGCAACTCGTACGGAGTGCTGAAGGCAAGCTCGGTGACCGGATGTGGATTGAGCTCATGCAGGCGGGTGAACAGCTCGACTACATCGGCGCGTTTCATGACTCGTTCGCCGACTGCCGGGCCTTGGCGCGGGCCAGTGCTTCGAGCACCGGATTGCGCTGGGCAGTGCCGTCGACTGCGGTCTTGCGTGCGGACAACTCTGCAGCGCGTTCCTCGCCCTGGCGTTGCAGGCGCGCCTCACGTCGCTGAAAATGCTCGCGCGCCGCTGCGGAATGCGCCGGGTCCGCGGCCTGCTCAGGAGGCATCGGCAGTAGCACGATGCAGTCGACCGGGCACGCGGCGACACACAGCTCGCAACCGGTGCACTCGTCGTCGACCACGGTGTGCATCAGCTTCGCTGCACCGACGATGGCGTCGACAGGACACGCCTGGATGCACTTGGTACAGCCTATGCAGTCCGCTTCGATGATGCGCGCAAGCATGCGCGGGTGCTCAACGCCATTGTCTGGATTCAATGGCAGGGCCGGGACGTCGCCTCGCCGCGTGCGATTGCCTCGGCGTAGGGTCGACAGCCGTGGTATCCGCACTGGCCACATTGGGTTTGCGGCAGCAAGGCGTCAATGCGGTCGGCGAGCGTCATTCAGCGTACCGTGGCGCCTGGCTGCGCGCCTTGATCTGCGTCGAGCAGGAACAGATCGCTGCCGCCGGTACCGGCAGACAGGATCATCCCGGCGGAAACGCCGAAACGCATTTTGCGTGCCGCAAGATTGGCGATGAACACGACGTTGCGACCCACCAGCCGTTCCGGCTCGCCGTACGCCGCACGAATGCCCGAGAAGATCTGACGCGTGCCAAGTTCGCCGGCGTCGAGTTCGAAGCGCAGCAGTTTGACCGAGCCTTCCACAAACTCGCATGCCGTGACTTTGCCGATGCGCAGATCGAGCCGGGCAAAGTCATCGATGCTGATTTCTCCGCGGAACTCCGTCGTGGCGTGACCTGCCGGTGGGTTTGGTGCAGTAACTTCGCTCACGGGCCCGTTGGTTCCCTTCTGCGCGGGGGCGGTGGCCGGTTCAGTTGCAGCACCGAGGGACTCTTTGGACGCTTCAATCATCGCCGCGATACGCTTGGGATCGACGCGAGTGAGCAGTGGCTCGAACGCATTCATCGTGTGCCCATGCAGTTCGCGGCGGGCGTCGGCGAAATCGGTGACCGGCGCGGCCAGGAAGTGCTCGGCGGCGGCGACGGTGGCCGGCAATATCGGCTTCAGCAGACCAGACAGTAGTCGGAAAGCGTTGAGCGCAACCGAGCACACCTGCTGCAGCTCCGCTCGACGACTGGCATCCTTGGCGATGACCCACGGTGCCTTGCTCGCGATGTAGCCATTGACCAGATCCGCGATGGTGACGAAGCGGCGCGTGATTTCGGCAAATTCACCCTCTTCGTACAACTGTTCCACATCGTCGTAGTGGGCGAGCAGGGCGGCCCACAGCACCGCTTCGTCCGGCTCGAAATGCTCCGCCAGTTTCCCGTCGAAATACTTCTGCACGAAGCCCGCCGTGCGACTGGCAATGTTCACCCACTTGCCGATCAAGTGCGAGTTGATGCGCTCTTCAAACGCCTTCAAATCCAGATCCACGTCGATTGGCGCGTCGCTCAACATGGTGGCGAAGTAGTAGCGCAAGAATTCCGGGTGGATACCGGCATCCAGATAGGTGCGCGCCTGGATGAAGGTGCCGCGCGACTTGGACATCTTCGCGCCGTTCACCGTCAGGTAGCCGTTGACGTGCAGCGCAGTAGGCGTGCGGAAGCCGGCGCCATGCAGCATCGCGGGCCAGAACAGGCCATGGAAGTTGATGATGTCCTTGCCGATGAAATGATGCATTTCAGCCGTGCTGTCGGCGCCGAGAAAGTCGTCAAACTTCAAACCGGTCCGCTCGCATAACACCTTGAAGCTGGCGAGGTAGCCGATGGGCGCATCCAGCCAGACGTAGAAAAATTTACCCGGTGCGTCGGGGATGGGAAAGCCGAAGTACGGCGCGTCGCGTGAGATGTCCCAATCCTTCAAGCCGCCATCGAGCCATTCCTTCAACTTGGCCACGACACCGGGATTTGTCACCGCCTTGCCGCCGGTACGCTTGCCGGCAAACCACTCGCGCAGCAGCGTCTCGAACTTGCCCAGTTCGAAGAAGTAATGCTCCGAATCCCGCAGCACCGGTGTGGCGCCGGACATGACCGAACGCGGATTGACCAGGTCGGTCGGCGCGTAGGTCGCTCCGCAGTTTTCGCAGTTGTCTCCATACTGATCTGGCGTGCCACATTTCGGACAGGTGCCTTGAATGTAGCGGTCGGGCAGGAACATGTGCTTTTCAGGATCAAACAACTGCTGGATGCTGCGCCTGGCGATGTAACCGCCAGCACGCAGGCGCGTGTAAATCAGCGCGGCGAGCTCACGGTTCTCTTTCGAGTGAGTAGTGTGATACTGATCAAAGCTGAAATTGAAAGCAGAGAAGTCCGCTTCGTGTCCGGCACGGATGTGCGCAATGAACGCCTCCGGCGTCATGCCAGCCTTTTCCGCCGCGAGCATGATCGGGGTGCCGTGGGCATCGTCTGCCGCCACGAAATACACTTCGTTGCCCATCATGCGCTGCGCACGTACCCAGATGTCCGCCTGGATGTAACCAAGCATGTGGCCCAGATGCAGTGGGCCATTGGCATAGGGCAGGGCGTGGGTGACGAGAAGACGACGCATGGCAGACAGCGAGTGGGAATGACTGCGCATTATGGCATGGCCGTCCAAATACGGCATGGCTGCCAGCGGCTGCTGATCGTGGTGGCCAGAAGCACAAAAGCGCACCGGGGTGCGCTTTTGTGGATGCTGCAGCCGCGGTGGTTACTCCTGCCGCTGCCACGTCTGTGAGCGACCGAGCAGGGCGAACCCGATGTAGCCGTGCACGTCGAGGTTCTGGCCGCCGTCGATGAGCGTGAGTTTCACCTTGTAGGTCTTGCCGCTCTTGGGATCCACGATCTTGCCGCCATCCCAATGGTCGCCGTTCTGCTTGACGCCCCACATGATCGTCAGGCCTTCAATGGGCTGATCCTTGCGGGGGCCATCGCACTTCGTGCAGATCGGATGCTCGCCATCTTTGGCGATGTCTTCGGCGCTGCGGTTCAACAGCTTCACGATTTTCGCTTCCAGCTCGCCGTTGTGCTCGGTGATCTGCACGATCGACTTCGGCTGGTTCGTCGCGTCATCAATGGTTTTCCACGTACCGACCGGTGAGTCGCTGGCCGCCAGCGCGGTACCGACAACGAACAGCAATCCCGTGAACAGGGCCAGACAGACACTTTGCTTCATGGTTGTGCTCCGTACGAAGGCGTATGGCGCAGATTGCCCAGTAACCGCAGCAGCGTCAAGCTGCGTTGCGCCAGAGTGTCGCAGCACCCTGATGCAAGCGCATCGTTCGCCCGACACTGGGGCGCTGGTGATCTGCATCAGACGAGCAGGTGCAGTAGCCGGGCATAATGGGTGTCCTGTTGATGACGTGAAATCCATGACCGAGATAGCCGACGAAGCCTTGGTGCGCCGTATTCTGGGCGACCTGATCGACACCCACACCGATGCGCCGCTGGCCGATGTCACGCGGGCCGTCGGCGTGGACGGCAACAAGGTATCCGTGGATATCCAGCTTGGCTACCCGGCGGCAGGCGTGATCCAACAACTCACCAGGCGCGTGCGCGATGCGCTGCAGGCCCATCCGGCAATCGCCGCAGCCGTGGTGTCAATCACCAGCCGAATCCATGTGCACAAGGTGCAGGGCAAGCTCGGGCCGCTACCGAGTGTGAAGAACATCATTGTCGTGGCGTCCGGCAAGGGCGGCGTGGGCAAATCCACCGTGGCGGCAAATCTTGCGCTGGCATTGCAGGCCGAGGGCGCCAGGGTCGGCGTGATGGATGCGGACATCTACGGTCCGAGTCAGCCCACCATGCTTGGCGTGCACGGCAAGCCGGCGTCGCCGGACGGCAAGAGCATCATGCCGATGATGGCGCACGGCATGCCGGTGATGTCCATCGGCTTTCTGGTGGAGGAGGACACACCGATGATCTGGCGCGGGCCGATGGTCACCCAGGCGATGATGCAATTGCTCAACGACACTCGGTGGGGCGATCTCGATTATCTGATCGTCGACCTGCCGCCGGGCACGGGAGACATCCAGCTCACGCTGTCGCAAAAAGTGCCGGTAGCCGGCGCGGTGATCGTCACGACGCCACAGGACATTGCCCTGCTCGATGCGCGCAAGGCGCTGAAGATGTTCGAGAAGGTCGAGGTGCCAGTACTCGGCGTGGTGGAGAACATGGCCACGCATGTCTGCACGGTGTGTGGCACCGAGGAGCATATCTTCGGCGAGGGCGGTGGCGCGCGCATGTCTGCGCAGTACCACGTGCCATATCTCGGCTCGCTGCCGTTGGATATCCGTATCCGCGAACAAACCGATGGTGGCAATCCCACCGTTGCAGCGATGCCCGATTCGGATCTCGCAGCGCGCTACCGGGTCATTGCGCGCAACACGGCAGCGCGCTTGTCGCTGCAACCGCGCAACAAGTCGTTGGGTTTCAGCAAGGTGTCAGTGGAAGGTATGCCGCTGGGATGAGCGCAACCCTGGCGCATCGCAGGGGTGACCAGCGAACCTGAACCTCCCGCCTGAACAACGGTCGGCGATGCGCGATTGCACTCGCCAGTCATGTGGCTGGCCGTGGCGCGTGGTATTTTGACCACTTTTGAACCGTCCGGCGCCACCTGCGGCGGTCAGGCCTGACAGCGGAGCACGCGTGAGCATCAAACCCGACAAGTGGATTCGCCGCATGGCCGAGAGCCACGGCATGATTGAACCGTTCGAAGCCGATCAGATCAAGATGCGCGATGGCCAGAAGCTGATTTCGTACGGCACTTCCAGCTACGGCTATGACGTGCGCTGCGCGCGCGAGTTCAAGATCTTCACCAATATCAACTCATCGATCGTGGACCCGAAGGCGTTCGATCATTCCAGTTTTGTCGACATCGAAGCGGACGTGTGCATCATCCCGCCCAATTCGTTCGCGTTGGCACGCACGGTTGAATACTTTCGCATTCCGCGGAGCATTCTGACCATTTGCCTGGGCAAGAGCACATATGCGCGCTGCGGCATAATTGTCAATGTCACGCCGCTGGAGCCGGAATGGGAAGGCCACGTGACCTTGGAGTTTTCCAATACCACGCCGCTGCCGGCAAGGATTTACGCCAATGAGGGCGTCGCGCAGTTGCTGTTTCTGGAGGCGGACGAGGAGTGCGCCACCAGCTACAAGGATCGCGCCGGCAAATATCAAGGACAGACTGGCGTGACTCTGCCACTCGCCTAAACACCTGTTGGGCGGATAACGCACATGCACTGCAGCCGTACCGATCCACTCGCCATTACACTTCGCCATTCACTGGCTGACTGCCCGGGAGACACCATGATCCGACTTTCCACATTTTTCCGCGGCGTGGCCACGGCCATCGTTCTGGGCAGCATCGTCCTGGTTGCCGGCTGTTCGATGTTCGGTACCAAAGGTGGGGTCACTACTGCCAGCATGCAGGGTCAGTTCGACGCCACGATCAAGGCGTACAAGGACGGTCAGTTTCTCGTCGACGGCGCAGTGCTCTCGGCAATGGACACGGGCAGCCACTTTGCTTACCTGAAAGATCAGGGCAAGCTGCCCAAAACGATCCTGCTGGAACGTAGTGACGAGTCCAAGATTCGCAAGCAGCACCTGCAATACATGGCGCGGATGCAAATCGACTACGGCATGCGCGTGTATTACGACGACGGCGGCACGCTGAAGGAAATCAACCCGCGCGACACCAAGGCGCGCCAGCTTGAAGACAGCCACGAACGCAAGCCGGTCACCGATGACAGCAAGGACTCCGGGCGTGGGTACGACCCATCGCGACAACAGCAGTATTGATCGGCGCGGAAGCCCGATACCGCGAGCCTGCGTCCCTTAGCTCCAGGGCTGAGCTTGCAGGCTCGCCACGCGCAGGGACAGCGCGTCGGCGGCATAGGGCACCGGCACGCCGTGGCCCCACACCGGCCCCGGCCACGCGGCATCGTCGTGGTGTCTCGCCACAACATGCAGGTGCAGTTGCCGCACGATATTGCCGAGCGCGCCCAGATTGAGTTTTTCGCTGTGGCAAGCAGCGCGCAGCGCCGCAGCCGCCAGCCTGACCTCGTGCCACAACGCGGTCTGTTCGGTATCGTTCAGGTCGCTGATCTCAACCATGCCGTAACGACGCGGCACCAGCACCAACCATGGGAAGCGCGCGTCGTTCATCAAACGCACATCGCACACTGGCAGGCGGGTAACGGCGACGGTGTCGGCCTCCAGCCGCGGATCAAGCGCGAACTGATCACTCATGCGTTGCAAGCTGCTTGTCGAAAAATGCCAACGTGCGTTGCAGCGCCAGCTTGGCACTTGCAGCGTGATATGCAGAACTGCCATCGCGGTTGAATGCATGGTCAGCGTGCGGGTAGGTGAACACCTCCATCTGCGGCAAGGCGGCGCGGTGTTTTGCCACGGCATCGGGTGGAATGTTCGGATCACTTTCCCCGAAGTGAAACATTACCGGCGCCTGCGGTACCTCGTGCAGAAACGGCAGGTTGCGCGCACCGTAGTAACTCACCGCAGGCAGCCGCAATCGGATCGCCGACAGCAGCGCCACAGTGCCGCCCCAGCAGTAGCCAACCGCGCCGATCTTCCCAGCGGAACCAATGGATTCCGCCGCGCTGGCCACATCCTCCAGCGCGCGATCGAAGCCCAGCTCGGCGACCAATTGCTTGCCCTTGGCATAACCGGCACGGTCGTAGCCCAGCTCCACACCGCTCTCCAGATGATCGAAGAAGGCGGGAGCAACCGCCGTGTAGCCGTACTCGGCGAAACGATCGGCTACGCTGCGGATATGCGCGGTGACGCCGAAAATTTCCTGAATCACCACGATGCCACCCTTTGGCTTGCCGGTCGGCTTGGCCAGATACGCAGTAATGCACTGCATGGTGCTGGTATTGAGATTGATTGTCTGGCCCATGGGCGTGTCCCGGAGATGGATACAGCAAGCTTACCCGCACCGCCTCGCAGGAGCGCGGCGACAGCGCGACGTGCCATCGACGATGCCTTGGCGCAGGTTGGTTCCGGGCAGGAGCCAGTGGGTCGCATCCGTGCCGGAACTGGCAACATCACACAGACAAGCAAGAGGATCAACTCGATGAGTTGCGACCCGCGTGCCCACACAAGCGGGCGCGACCTCCAAGCCAACGCGTGGGCAGCTTCTTGTCCGCCCAGCCAAGCGGCTCCCTGACCAGTGCGTTACCAGGCCCCACCACGCGACGCCGTGGATCCCCAAGTGTTCGACCGCTTGCCATTGGCGGCATGGCACGAGTACACAGCGTTGCTGGAAGGCGACGCGTGGCCAAGTGTCGCGGCACTCAACGCCGGCTTGCCGGCGGTTTGCGACCATCGTTTCGTGGCCCAGACCGCCGAGGTGCTGGCCGACGGCATGCACTACGAACAACGCATTGCCGAACGTGGTGTCATCGCCACGCGCGAAGGCAATTGGCACGACTTGCTCAACGCCCTGGTGTGGTTGCGCTATCCCGCGTTGAAGCAGGCATTGAACCAGCGGCAAATGCTTGAGATCGCTCACATGGGCAGCAAACAGCGCTCGCGTGAGCAATATGCGTTGACCCATTTTGACGAAGGCGGCGTCATCGTTGCGCTGCGCGATCCCGCGCTGCTGGCGCTGTGGGACGCGCATGACTGGTATGGACTGTTCTGGACCCGCCGCAGCGCATGGCTGGACGGCTCCATCGAGGCCGAACTGTTTGGTCACGCGCTGCTGGAGCAGGCGCTTACACCGTCACAGTTGCTGGTGGGCAAGGCCCTGGTATTTCAGACGACCCGCGACGTCGACATGGCACAAGTCCGTGCAACGTGTGCCGGCGCCATCGCGGCTGGCAAGCTGCTGCACGACCCGTTGGAGCTGCGTCCCCTGCCACTTGCCGGTGCCCCCGGCTGGCGTGCGGAAAATGCGCACGAGGCATTTCATCGCACTACCGTGTGCTACCAGGGACGCCGGGCAGGGCGAAACTATCCGCCGGCGTATGCCATACCGTGACCCGATGGTCCGGGTCCGGCGCCGTCTCAGTCGTACTTCACATCGAGCACGGCAAAACGGGTCAGGCCACCCGGCAGTTCACAGGAGAATTCGTCTTCGATGCGCTTTTTCAGAACCGCACGGGCCAGCGGTGAATCGATGCTGATCCATCCTTGCTTGGCGTCGGTTTCGTCGGGGCCGACGATGCGGTACTGAGCGATTTCGCCCGTGGCGAGATTTTCCACTTCGATGCGGGCACCGAAGTATGTTGTGTGCTGGTCGGCAGGCAGGCCTTCGGCAACCTTCAGTGCGGGAATGCGTTTGCTCAGGTAACGACAACGCCGATCAATCTCGCCGAGCTGTTTCTTGCGGTAGGTGTACTCGGCGTTTTCCGAGCGATCGCCTTCGGCTGCAGCCGCAGCCAGCGCCTTGACTACTTCCGGACGCAGCGTGTGCCACAAATAATCCACCTCGCCCTTGAGTTTCTCAAAGCCGGCGCGCGTGATGATCGCGGTCGAACTCGGCAGAGGCGCGCGCCAGCGGGTCACATCGGACAACCAGGCTGCGGGGCGTCTGCATGGCAGACGTCGATGTGGATCACCGCTTGCCGCCGAAAATACCGCCGAGTACGCCGCGCAGGATCTGGCGCCCGATCTGACTGCCCATGGTACGCGCTGCCTGCTTGCCCATGGTCTCGACCATGCCCTGGCGGCGCTTGGTGCCGAACAACGCATCGTGTACAGCCCCAGTCCAGGCGGGCCCGGCCGTCGTCGCAGGTGCGTCCGCGTCGGTGGGCGTCACGCTACCGGTGTGGTTGACGGCGCCAACCGGGGCAGCGTTGGCGTTGGCGCGAGCGGTGAGCAGTTCCGCGGCGGATTCACGATTGACCGGGTTGTCATATTTCGCACCCACGGGTGAACGCTGGCGCACGGTGGCGCGTTCGGCATCGGTGATCGTGCCGATGCGGCAGCATGGCGTGGTCACCAGCACTTGTTCCACCGGCGTCGGCACGCCTCCGTTGGCCAGGGTCGAGGCGAGCGCTTCACCAACGGCGAGTTTGGAAATGGCCTCGACGACGTTGAGCCTGGGGTTGGCGACAAAGGTTTCTGCCGCGGCCTTCACGGCTTTCTGATCGCGAGGGGTGAACGCGCGCAAGGCGTGCTGGATGCGGTTTCCCATCTGACCGAGAATCACGCCGGGCACGTCGTCCGGGTTCTGCGAACAAAAGTATACCCCGACACCTTTGGAGCGAATCAAGCGCACGACTTGTTCAACCCGTTGCAGCAGCGCAGGCGAGGCATCGTCAAACAACAAGTGGGCTTCGTCGAAGAAGAACACCAGTTTCGGTTGGTCAAGATCACCCACTTCGGGCAGTTGCTCGAACAATTCGGACAGCAACCACAGCAGGAAGGTGGAGTACAGGCGTGGCTTCAGGATCAGTTGGTCGGCCGCCAGCACGTTGATGATGCCGCGTCCGCTCATGTCCTGGCGCATCAGGTCGGCCAGTTCCAGCGCCGGTTCACCGAAGAATTGATCGGCGCCATCGTTTTCCAGCTGCAGCAGAGCGCGTTGAATCGCGGCGATGCTGGGTTTGCTGATCAAGCCGTAACGTCCGGAAATATCCTTGGCGTTGTCTGCGGCATAGGCGAGCAGGGCACGCAGATCGGCCAGGTCCAGCAGCAGCCAGCCTTGCTCGTCCGCCAGCTTGAACACCACTTCCAGCACACCCTGCTGAGTATCGTTCAACTCCAGTACGCGACCGAGCAGGGGCGGACCCATCTCGCTTATGGTGGCACGCACCGGGTGTCCGAGCTTGCCGTAGATGTCCCAGAACACCACCGGGTTGGCCTGCGGCTTCCAGTCGGTGAGCTTGAGTTTGTCCAGGCGGGCTTTGAGCTTCTCGCCCGGTTCGTTGGCGGCCATGCACAGGCCAGCCAGATCACCTTTCGCATCGGCCAGAAAACTCGGGACACCAAGCTTGGAGAAGCCTTCAGCCAACACCATCAATGATACGGATTTACCCGTGCCGGTAGCACCCGCGATCATGCCGTGGCGGTTGCCGTAGTGCGGATCGAGGTTGACTTCCGCGTCATCGTTGCGGCCGATCAGGATTTCATTCATGGGGTCGCATCCGCTGCTGGTAGCGTCAATTGTAGCCAACAGCGTGGGTTTGCCGTGCATGTGTTCGTACATTGAGTCGACACACCATGCCGGTTATGGTGAGCGCTTTGCCGGGTGTCTGATCGATGTCGTTGTATTCCGCTGTGCATTTCCTGCGTCCGCTGGCCTGTATCGCCGCGTCCGTGCTGCTTGCTGCCTGCGCCAATACGGGCGCGTTGAAGCCCTCGGCAACCGTCAATGCCCTGTATGCGCAGCTCGACCAGGCCAGCGTGGGGTATCAGACGGCGGCGCAACAAGCGCGTGCTGGTGACGCCGACGCTGCTCGCAAGACGTTGACGCAGGCGCTTGATACCCTGAAAACCGCTTCGGCAAATTGCGGTCGTACGCAAGGCTGTGACACACAGCGATTCTTCTCCGTATTTGACCATTTGTTGCGCTTGAAGGATGGCGGCTTGCTTGATGACAGTGGTCTGGACAGCGAGACCGACTTCGCCGAGAACGGCATCGCCGGCGAAGGGAGCGAAGGGCCGGGTTCGACTCAGGCACAACGCAGCGTCACTTTGTTGCGCGGGCAAAAACTTTCTGAATTGATTGCCATGAACGGGCCGGTAAAGGCAGCGCTGGAGATGTGGCTGACGCAGTGGCGCCCGAATCTGATGGATGCCTACGTCAACTACGAATATTTGCGCTCGCAGATGGAACCGGCTTATGCCAAGACGCGCCTGCCGGAGGCCTTGCTGTTCGGCATCATGGCCAAGGAATCGGGCGGCAAGGTGCACGCGGTGTCGCGCTCTGGGGCCGCGGGACCGCTGCAGTTCATGTACGCCACTGGCATGCGTTTCGGCCTGACCAGCGACAGTGGCTTCGACATGCGTTTCGACCCGGCTGCTGCGGCGCGTGCGAATGCCGAGTATATCGATGAGCAACTGGAGAAATTCAACAACAACCTGGAACTCACGCTGGCGGCTTACAACGGCGGCGAAGGGCGCATGCGCCGGCTGGCGGGCGACAACCCGTCGATCAGTTTCTACGATCCGAAAATCTACAATCAGCTATCACCGGAAACACGCGAATACGTGCCTGCCGTGCTTGCTGCTGCGTGGCTGTTCCTGCATCCGGACAGCTACAACCTGCACTTTCCGAAAGTGGATGGCACGCCTGTCACGATCGAGCTGCAGCGCCCCGCGTCGTTGACCGAGCTTACCGTGTGTCTGGGATCGGCTGGCGGCATGAGTGACGGCTGGTTCCGCACGCTGCGCAACCTCAACCCGCGGCTTGAGCCGCAAGCGACGCAGCCAACCGGAGCTCGGCTGCAGGTGCCGAAGGCCTTGAAGAGCGCCTATGCGAAGCGTTGCGTAACTGGGCCGTGGCCTATTCTCGCCGCCGACCTGCATGCAGCGGTGGTCCCGACAGTTGCCACGCCGACGGCGGCGAAGGTGACGGCGACAGCGACGCGCAGTGGCGCGACACACACCTACAAGATACGCAAGGGCGACACGTTGATCGGCATTGTGCGCAAGCTGCAATGCTCCAGCGTGCAGGAAGTGGAGCATTTGAACGACCTCAAGCATCACCGTCTGGCGGTTGGACACACGATCAAATTGCCGTCCTGTCCCTGATTTTGCGGTGCGTCTGGTGCGTTTGCTTCAAAGGCTGCGGCTGGCAGACTACGCAGGCTCGCGAAAGTGTCGACGCAAGTCCGTTTGGCAGCGCTCCAGCAGCGCAGTGCGGAAGCTCTCCGGCCACGCGGTGCTGAGATTTGCGTCAACCGGCAACAGCCCTTGTCCGCCAAGCAGGTGGGCCATCGCCAGCGTGTCAGCTGCTACCAGAGCCTGGCCCAGTGCGGAAGTCGCCACCCGATCCGACTGCTGACGCTCATTGAGCGCGGCGACAACGCGTGGTGGCAGTTCCCAGTGCTGGGCCGCCTGCAGCGACAATCGGGCGCCCAATGCGGCACACTGACCGATGAAGTGGGCATCCAGGACGGGAGTGGGCGCGTCGGCCAGGAGGTGCCCGAGCAGGCGCACTACCGCCCCCGTGCCGGTGTGGCAGATGATGCCGGCCAGATATGCCTCGAAGGCATCTCCACCCTTGTGCTTGGCGAGCCAGGCGCAGACATGCGCGCAGCGCTCGGCGTGGTCCCATAGATAGTCGCCAGCGTGTCCAAGCCCGCCAGCGTTGGCCTGCAAAATGGGCTTCATCGCATGCTGGGTGATCACGCGCCGCAGGCCATCCTGGCCAAGCAGTACCACCGCCTGTTGCAAGCTGGCGATGGGCTGCGCGGTGCGGTAGTAGACACTGCCGGTAACACGCATGACTTCACCGACCATCAGCGGATCGCGACCCACCAATCTGGCCAGCTCGCCACCCGCGGCGGTCTCGCTTTTGAGCGTACGCAACAATTGCGGCAACACGGTAGGCAACCGCGGCAAGCTGCGCATGTCGAAACGCGTGCTGAGCAGCTCCAGTCTTTTGAGCAGCGCCGCGCCAGGCGCGGAGGGCTCGCTTGCGCCGGCTGCAGGTAATGCAAATACAAAACGATGAAAGCCTTCACTGACGGCTGCTGGTGACACGCTGGGTGACGGAGCAGGCGCAGCGGCTGGTGCACTGCCGCGCGTGCCACGAGGCTTTGCCGGGCGTGGCTTCACGTGCGACATTACCGGATCGGGCGCACCGAAAAGGTGCTGCCAGAAACTCCTCATTGCGCGCACTCCACCTCTTGGTTAGCCACCGGCTTCTATCGGAGGCTAACGGCGTCAGCGAGGAAATATTGAATTTGCTGACTGCCAGGGCGGGATGACGTATCCCCGCGGGGCAGGAGTATCTGCGTTGGGTCGGTCCACTGCACTGCTGGTGCGCAGCGAGCGGCAACGCCAGCGCGTCCATGCGACGACGCTGGCACGGTGTTGCGTACGGACATCACCGGTTGCGCGGTGCACGCGCAACGGGCAAGTCAGCACTAGCCTTTCTTCTTTTCCTGCTTGGCCGCCCGCTTTTCCTTCAGCGTCTTGGTCGGCTTCTTCTTTTCGCTTTTCTTTGAATCCATCCCCTTGCTCATGCTGTTCTCCGCGACGTGGATGTAAATGGTGAAGTGCGATCATGCCGGATCGCGGGCGTCGATGCGCATATCCGTCGCCGACGTCGAGGGAAGTCTAAGCGGTTCTGAGCCGATCGGGGTAGATCGGGCAACGCTAGCTGGCAGCTGCCGCGCACTACGGTCAGATGCGTTCGTCGGGTGCCAGATAACGCCATTGTCCAGGCGCCAGACGCGCGAGCGGGATGCGACCGACGCGCAGGCGCTTCATGCCCATTACACGAAGACCGACGGCTTGACACATGGGTTCGATCCGATCGGGCTGCAAACGCTTGAACGCAAAGCGCAGGCGATGTTCGCTCTGCCAACTGACCTTGATCGGCGGCAGCACATAGTGGTTGATTTCCAACCCATGGTTGAGCCGCGTCAGGTCGGCAGCACTCAGCGTACCGTCCACCTCCACCACAAACTCCTGCTCGACCTGTTCCCCGTTTGCGCCGAGGTGGCGTACCACCCGCCAGTCCTGGCTGAAGATCAGCAAGCCGCTCGCCTGGGCCGGCAGCGGTAACAGTTCGGTCAGTCGGGTCAGATGGTGTTGCAGCGGTCGTACGCCCGATGGGTCATCGGCGGCACGTGTGGCCGGTGTGATCAACGCGCTGGCTGCCTGCGGGTCGTCGCCACCGGGGTAGCCGGTGGGTTTGTGCAGCACCAGCGTGATGGCTTGCAGCGGCGCGAGCGTTGCCGCGCTGTCGATAACGACCACTTGGGTGTCGACCATGAATTGCGGCTTTTCGATGACCACCCCGTCCACGCTCACCCAGCCACCTTCGATGTACTGCTCAGCCTCGCGTCGCGAACATCGGGTCAGGGCGACAACACGTTTGGCCAGGCGAGTGGGTTCGGTCATGGCTGCTGCGGGCTGAGGTGCATACGGGCAGTGTAGACGGTGCACGCCAGCTTCCACTCGCCGTGGGATCGACTCCCGGCGTTGGCAATTGCCACCAGCGCCCCCAAATTGGTGTTTTCCGCAAGGGTGAGGCATGTCCATGGTTCCATATTCCATCCTTGATCTGGCGCCGGTGACCGAGGGCAGCGACGTCGCGCAGACATTTCGCAACACGCTGGATCTGGCGCAATGGGCCGAGCATCTGGGTTACCGCCGCTACTGGCTGGCCGAGCACCACAACATGCCCGGCATTGCCAGTGCGGCCACGGCAGTGTTGATCGGGTATGTGGCTGGTGGGACGTCGACCATCCGCGTGGGTGCCGGCGGAATCATGCTGCCGAACCACGCGCCGCTGCAGGTAGCCGAGGCGTTCGGTACGCTGGCGTCCTTGTATCCGCAGCGGATTGATCTCGGGTTGGGACGTGCACCGGGTACCGACCAGCCCACCGCAAGGGCGCTGCGCCGTTATTTTTCCAGTGCCGATGCGTTTCCCCAGGATGTCACCGAGCTGCTCGGCTACTTCGCGCCTGCCACAGCGCAGCAAGCAGTGCGTGCGGTGCCGGGCGCTGGCATCGAGGTGCCGGTGTGGCTGCTCGGCTCCAGCCTGTTCAGCGCGACCTGGGCCGCCCGTATGGGGTTGCCGTTTGCGTTCGCCTCACACTTTGCCCCGGATGCCATGGATGAAGCGCTGGCGCTGTATCGACACGATTTCTGTCCGTCGCCGCGCTTGCAGCAGCCCTACGCCATGCTCGCATTGAACGTGGTGGCGGCAGACGATGATGCGCAGGCGCAACGCTTGTTCACGACGCAACAGCAAAGTTTCGTCAATCTGCGCCGCGGCCGGCCGGGCCTGATCCCGCCTCCGATCGACGATATCGAGGCGTTCTGGACGCCGACAGAGAAGCTCGGGGTGGAACGGGCTCTGGCGTGCGCCGTGGTCGGCGCCCCGGAGACCGTGCGGCTTGGCATTGCCGCGTTTGCCGCACGGTATCGCCCGGACGAGTTGATGCTCACGGCCAACGTGTTTGATCATGCGGCGCGGCGCCACTCGTTTGCCCTGGCCGCTGCTGCCTGCCAACAGCTTGCGGGGCAATGAACGGTCTACCAGCCCATCGCACCGGTGCACGGGGGCAATCAGCCATAATGGGCGGTATTCCACGAATTGTTGAAGTTGTCTGACACATGAAGACCCCCAAGGGCTTGCAGGAACTGGTTGACGAAGGCGTGATTGATCAGGTGCTCCGGCCACTGAAGAGTGGCAAGGAAGCGGCGGTGTATGTCGTGCGTTGCGGTGACGAGATTCGTTGCGCCAAGGTCTACAAGGATCTCGGCCAGCGCAGTTTCCAGGCACGCGTCCAATATCAGGAAGGGCGCAAGGTGCGCGGCAGTCGACAGGCACGCGCGATTGGCAAGGCCAGCAAGTTCGGACGCAAGGAAGCTGAAGAGGCGTGGAAAAACGCGGAGGTCGATGCGCTGTACGCGCTTGCGGCTGCCGGTGTGCGCGTACCGCAGCCGCATGGCTATTTCAACGGTGTGCTGGTGATGGAGTTGATCACCGATGCAGACGGCTATTCCGCGCCGCGCCTGGGGGAGGTGGAACTTTCAGCGGAAACCGCGCGCACATACCATCGTTTCCTCATGCAGCAGGTGGCGCGCATGCTGTGCGTCGGCCTGATTCACGGCGATCTGTCCGAGTACAACGTACTGATCGGGCCGGATGGTCCGGTCATCATCGACCTGCCGCAAGTCGTCAGCGCCGCCGGCAACAACTCCGCGCGGCAAATGCTGCGCCGCGATGTCGGCAACCTGAGCATCAGCTTGTCGCGCTTTGCCCCGGACTTGCTGGACACGTATTACGGTGAGGAAATGTGGGCGCTGTTCGAGCGCGGTGAGTTGCGCCCGGACAGCGAATTGACCGGGCGGTTCGAGTTCGATGAGCACAGCGTGGATGTCGACAGCATCATGCAGTCAATCGAGGACGCGCGCCAGGAAGCCCTGATCCGCCAGCAAGGCCGCGAGGCAGCCGAGCAGGAAGGCTGATTGCCAGCACCCGTTTGCAGTATCCCCGGCGCTACGGTGCAGCGACCCCGAGCAACTCCACGTTGAACACCAGCGCGGAATTCGGCGGAATGTCCTCGCCGGCACCCCTGGCGCCGTAACCAAGTGCGGCGGGAATCACCAGAGTACGTATGCCGCCAACGCGCATACCGACTACGCCCTGGTCCCAACCCTTGATCACCTGGCCCGCACCCAGGCGGAATGTGAATGGGTGTCCGGCGTCGTAGGAACTGTCGAATTTCTTGCCGTGGTGCTCCTCGGCGTCCTTGTCGTACACCCACCCCGTGTAGTGCACCAGCACATCCATGCCAGACGTGGCTTCCGGGCCGGTGCCCACGTTGTAGTCGGTGGTTGTGAGCTCGTTCACCTGATTGTTGTCCTGTGCCTGTGTGGCGATGCTGCCAACACTGAGAGTGACGGCGGCAAGTAGTGGTAGCAACCAGCGCATGACGATCCCCCGGAGAATGATGATCGCAGGATTATCCGGGAAACCGGCGGCGCTGTCGCCTGGGCGCATCGACCATGCAAGGGCAGGGCGATCACCCGCGTATGCCGGCCCTGACTCGCGGCAGCCAACGGCAACGCGCGTCAGCTTGCGGCGAGATCCGGCGCCATGCGCCGGGACACATCGACGGTCACTGATCGCGCATCGTCCATCAGTTGCAATTGACCGTCCTGGATCAGGCATTGCAGGCGCATGCCACGCTGCAACAGCGTGACCAGCTCGGCGACGGTGGGTGCGGGAATGTCGAGTACTGTGAGGTTCCGGTTGCGACCGAGCGCCGTGCGGACTTTGTGCCACCAGATCTCGGCGCCGTGGCCGCCAAAGTTGATGACCACGACCTGCCGGGCGCGTCCGCAGGCCTTGCGAATGCGCGTCTCGTCGGGTTGGCCCAGTTCGATCCATTGTTCGATTTCGCCGGTATACGCCTTGCGCCACAGGGCGGGTTCGTCCTCGTCGCTGATGCCTTTGCCGAACTCCAGCCGCTCGTCGGCATACAGCGCAAACGCCAGCAAGCGAGCCATCAGCCGCTCTTCCGTTTCCGACGGGTGACGCGCGAGCGTCAGCGCATGCGTTGCGTAGTAATGCCGATCCATGTCGCTGATCTGCAATTCGACTTTGTAGATGGTGGAGTTGAGCGCCATGAGTATGCCTGGGAACAAGTGCGCGATTCTACGCGGCGTGACGCGTGATTGCCGCTGCATCGCTGCGCAAGCTGCACAGGGAATGGCCCGCGTGTCCCAGGCAGCGAGGGCAGGGTAGTAGCCAACCACGTGCGTTCCCGGGCACAGGAGCCTGTCGAGCTTTGGTTGGCCGGTCTGCGAATCCGGCGGTGTGGTCCCTATTGCCGCCGATTCCTGGTCCATAGAACCACTATGGACCGGCGAATCGTCGATAATCTGTCCTCACACAGCCGGATTCTCGCCTCGACCATCAAAGTCAGACAGGCTCCTGGACTCGCCCTGTCATGCTCCCAACGACGACTCGCCTCACGCGTGATCCATTCGCCAGTACCGTGCACCTGCCGCCCGGTGCGTGGGCGACCGTGCTTGACGCGCTGTGCGCACGCTTCATCACGATCGATCGTGCGCAATGGGTGTCGCGTATCAAGCGCGGTCGGGTGCTGGATGAGCACGGCAAAGCAGTCGCGCTGGATACGCCCCATCGCTCGGGCTTGTGCATTCACTATTACCGCGAAGTGGCAGAGGAGACGCCGATCCCTGCCGCAGAATCCATACTACATGTGGACGAACACATTCTGCTGGCAGACAAGCCGCATTTTCTGCCAGTGCAGCCAGCCGGTGGGTTTGTCGAGCAGACCTTGTTGCGTCGCTTGATCCGCCGTACCGGCAATGCGAACCTGGTGCCCTTGCACCGGATCGATCGGCTCACTGCCGGTCTCGTGCTGTTCTCGACAAACCCGGCAAGCCGCGCGGCATACCAGACATTGTTTCGCACCGGACAGGTCGCCAAGCGCTATCTGGCACGAGCACCTGCGCTGCCGGCACTGGGATTTCCACTGACGCATTCCTCGCGCGTCGCTGCGAGCAAACCGTTCTTCCGCATGGGCGAAGTGGTTGGTGCGCCCAACAGTGCAACGCGCATCGAGGTGGTGGAACGCGGCGCGGGCACGTGGTGTTACGCACTGTACCCAGCCACGGGACGCAAGCATCAGTTGCGCGTGCACATGGCGGCACTTGGCGCGCCGATTACCAATGATCCGTGGTATCCGCAGTTGCGTCCGCAGGCGCCAGATGACCACGACCATCCCTTGCAGCTGCTGGCCGAGCGCCTGTCTCTGCAGGACCCATTGACGCACCAGTTGCGTGAATTCGAGAGCCGGTTGACGTTGTAGCGGTGCAATGGTCGGGCCGGTTGCGTGGGTCGGTACCGAGGCATGTCGCTTACGCTTGCGGCCACCGACGCGCTATCGTGCGCAGCATTATCCGTTCGGGGACATCCCACCGTGGCAGCACAACAGCTATCCAGCGCGGTACCGCGCAAAGAGTTGACCCTCCGCGGCGTCCTCATCGGCATCGCCATCACGATCCTGTTCACTGCTGCGAACGTCTATTTCGGGCTGAAGGCAGGCTTGACGTTCTCCACGTCGATCCCGGCGGCGGTGATCTCGATGGCGATCCTGAAGGCAATGCGTGACTCCACCATTCAGGAAAACAACATCGTGCAAACCGTGGCCTCCGCGGCCGGCACGCTGTCGGCGATCATCTTCGTGTTGCCGGGGCTGGTGATCGTGGGCTACTGGACCGGGTTCCCGTTCTGGATTTCGGCCGGAATCTGCGCTACGGGCGGCATCCTCGGCGTGATGTACACAATCCCGCTGCGGCGGGCACTGGTGACTGACTCTGACCTGCCTTACCCGGAAGGCGTAGCTTGCGCCGAGGTCTTGAAGGTCGGCGCCGGCCATGCGCCTGTCACCGACGGCGCAAGCGCGGTGGACACCGGAGGTGCGGGGCTCAAGGCGGTGCTGTGGGGATCGATCGTGTCTGCGCTCTTCTACGTCATCGTGCAAACCCGCATCTTCGCCAGCAGCGTCACGCACTACTTCAGGGTCGGCAGCGACAAGGCGGGCACCACCGGTTTCGACTTCGGGCTTTCCTTTGCGTTGTTCGCGATCGGACACCTGGTCGGGCTGTGGGTGGGCATTGCCATGCTGCTGGGTGCGGCCATCGGCTGGGCGTGGGCGGTGCCGTATTTCACGCACCTGCACTGGGCGGCCGGCGACGCGTTCAGCGTGGCGCAAGCTGGCTGGAGCAACTACGTGCGCTACATTGGCGCCGGTGCCATCGGCGTGGCCGCCGTCTGGACGCTGGCCAAGCTGATGAAGCCGCTGGTCAGTGGGCTGGCTGGAGCCATGAAGGCCTCACGGGCGCGCAAGTCCGGCACGCTGGATGCGTTGCCGCGCACCGAACACGACATGCCGATCGGCCTGGTGGGTCTGATCTCGCTGCTGTGCCTGATTCCGATCGGCTATCTGCTGTGGCATTTCGCAGTCAACAACGGGCTCGAAAGCGCCACCTGGACGCTGGTGCTCGGCGGCATCGCATTCGTGGTGGTGCTGAGTTTCGTGGTGTCGGCGGTGACTGGCTACATGGCTGGTCTGATCGGTTCGTCCAACAGTCCGCTGTCCGGAATCGGCATTCTGGTGGTTGTGATCGTGGCGTTGCTGCTGGTGGTCGGAGTCAAGCCATTCCTGCCTCCCGGCGCAGACAAGGCGTTGGTTGGCTTTGCCTTGTTCCTTACCTCGATCGTGTTCGCGGTCGCCTCGATTGCAAACAACAATCTGCAGGATCTGAAAACCGGCCAACTGGTAGACGCCACACCGTCCATGCAGCAATGGGCGCTGGTGATTGGCGTACTGGTCGGCGCGGTGGTGATTCCGCCGGTGATGAACCTGTTGCAACACACCTACGGTTTTCTTGGCACGCCCGGCGTCGATCCCTCGCGTGCGCTGGCAGCGCCGCAGGCCGGGTTGATATCGGCACTGGCCCAGGGCGTAATCACCGGCGATGTGCCGTGGGACATGATCGGCTTGGGCGCCGGCATCGGCGTGGCTCTCATTATTCTTGATGAGGTGCTCGGCCTGGCGAAGAAGGGGCCACGCCTGCCGCCGCTGGCGGTCGGGCTCGGCATCTACCTGCCGACCTCGACCACGCTGATGGTCGTCGTCGGTGCGCTCGTCGGCGCCTGGTTCGACGGTCGTGCAGCCCGTCGGCCGGCCGCGCAGGCCGACGCGACACGCCAGCTTGGTGTGCTGCTGGCTTCGGGCTTGATCGTCGGTGAAAGTCTGCTGGCGGTGATCTTTGCCGGCGCCGTCGCCTTCAGCGGCAAGGATGCGCCGATCGCGCTGGTTGGCAAGGGCTTCCAGACTCCGGCGATCTGGATCGGCGGCGTGGCGTTTGCGGTGACTGTGGCTGTGCTGTATCGCTGGATCATGCGGATGGGGCGCTCCGCTGTCGACCCCTGAGCGCGCGACGTCGCGCGTCGCCAGTTGGTGTGGCACCGTTTGGTTGGTTGATCCGGACCGGGAGTTTGGCGCCACGTGAAGCAAGTTGAGGATGAGCAATCGCAAGCTGGCATGGAGGCGTTGGTGGTCGCGCCAAGCCAGCGTGCGACAGTATTGCGTCGGCTGGCCGGGCCGCTGCTGTCGGTGGCCATGCTCGGCTTGGCGCTGTGGGTGCTGCATTTGTTTGCACGCGAGGTGAACTATCACCAGATTCGCCAGTACGTGCAGGGCTTGCCACGCGAACGCTTCTTGCTGGCGGCCTTGCTCACCGCGCTCGGCTATGTGGTGATGACGCTGTACGACCGCTACGCGTTGATCTCGATCAAGCACAAGCTGCCGTGGCGTCGCGTCAGCATGATCTCGTTCATCAGCTATGCGTTCAGCAATGCGGTGGGTATGTCGCTGCTCGTATCCGGCTCAATCCGCTACCGCTTCTATATCCAGAACGGCTTGTCCACGCGAGACGTCGCGCGGATTGTGCTGTTTTGCACGACGAGCTTCTGGCTCGGCCTGCTGGCTTTGACCGGTGTGACGTTGCTGTGGGTGCCATTGCCGGCGCAGTTGCCACTGGCGAGGCTGAGCTTGCCAGTGGGAGTTGCGCTGACGCTGGTGCCAATGGCGTGGCTGGTCGCCGCCGGTTTCGTTCGCCACCCTTTGCGTGTGTGGCGCTGGCACGTGACATTGCCGTCTGCGCCCATGGCAGTGCGACAGATCCTGGTCGGGGCACTGGATTGGGGCCTGGCCGCGGCCGTGCTGTATGTGCTGATGCCGGAAGCGTTGGACAGCGGCTTCGGTCACTTCCTGGCGATCTTCGTGATTGCCCAGATGGTGGGCTTGATCAGCCATGTTCCAGGCGGCCTGGGCGTGTTCGAGGCGGTGATGCTTGCCGGGTTCGGCGCTACTGGCAATCAGGCGCTGGCCGCCCCAATTCTTGGCGCTCTGGCAGCGTTCCGCGTGATCTACTACTTGCTGCCCTTGTGTGCGGCGGCGGTCCTGGTGCTGCAGCGGGAAACCCTCAGCCTGCGGCGAAAATCCTTGTGGGCCCCGTGGTTTACTGCGCTGCTGCCATCATTTTTCGCCGGATTGACCCTGGTCTCCGGCGCCGTATTGCTGTTCTCCGGCGCCACCCGCGCGCTGCCCGAGCGCATGGCGATTTTGCGCGAAGTGCTGCCCCTGTCCGTGCTGGAAGTGTCGCATCTGCTGGCGAGCATCATCGGCATGTGGCTGCTGATCCTGGCGCGTGGCCTGCAGCGTCGCCTGGACGCTGCTTACGTCTTGACGCTTGCCCTGCTGCTGGCCGGGGCGGCGTTTTCGCTGCTGAAGGGCATCGATTACGAAGAAGCCGCCTTGCTGACGTTGCTGGCCATGGCATTGGCTCCAGCGCATCGCTTGTTTTATCGGCGCGCTTCGCTGTTCACCACCACGTTCTCCGTCGGCTGGATTGTGGCCATCGTCGCGGTGCTGGGATGCGCGACATGGCTGGTGATGTTCAGTTACAAACACGTCGACTACAGCGCTGACCTGTGGTGGGAGTTCAGCTTTCACCAGGGTGGTGCGCCACGGGCATTGCGCGCGCTGGTGGCGGCTGCGGCGACCGGCATGTTGTTCGCCTTGGCGAGTCTGCTCCGTCCGGTGCAGAAGCATCACGCCGCCCCGACTGAAGCACAGCTCGATACGGCGCTGCCATTGATCCGGGAATCGCCCGACACGCAGGCATTCCTTGCGCTGACCGGCGACAAGGCCTTGCTGTTCGACCCAACGCACAGCGCGTTCATCATGTACGACGTCGCAGGCCGCAGCTGGGTCGCGATGGGTGACCCGGTTGGCGCCGACACAGACGCGCGGCATGAGCTGGTGTGGACCTTCCTTGAACAATGCGAACGCGCTGGCGGCTGGCCGGTTTTTTATCAGGTAAGGCCGGCAGATCTGGATTTGTATCTGGAAGTGGGCATGAACCTGATGAAGATTGGCGAGCAGGCGCGTGTCCGCCTGGCCACCTTCAATCTGGATGGGAAGGCGCGCAAGGTGTTGCGCAACACGGTGAACAAATTGACCCGTGACGGACTGCGGCTGGAAATCATTCCAGCCGCCACGGTGGCACCATTGTTGCCGCGGCTGAAGGAAATTTCCGACGCATGGCTGCGCGCCAAACATGTGCGCGAAAAGCGCTTCTCGCTCGGCGCATTCGATCCCGGCTACCTTGTACGTACGCCGATGGCACTGGTCTGGCAGGGCGACCAACTGGTCGCGTTTGCGAACCTGTTCCTCGGCGCGACGAAGTACGAAGCGTCACTGGATTTGATGCGCCACCTGCCAGACGGTCCGGCCGGCATCATGGATTTTCTGTTTGTGGAGTTGTTGCAGTGGGCACGCGATGAAGGCTACGAATGGTTCAACCTCGGCATGGCGCCGCTGGCCGGGTTGCACAACCGGCGGCTGGCGCCGTTGTGGAACCGGTTCGGGGCGATGGTGTTCGGGCGCGGCGAACATTTCTACAATTTTCGCGGCTTGCAACAGTACAAGGACAAGTTTGATCCGGAGTGGGAACCACGGTACATGGCAGTGCCCGGCAGTATTGCGTTGCCGATGATTCTGGCGAACGTCGCCAGCCTGATTTCCGGCGGGTTGTCCGGCGTGGTGCGACGATGAAATACAGGAACAAGCTCATGCTGAGCGGGTTGGGTGTGTGCGTGCTGGGACTCGCGGTCATCTGGAATCCGTTCACGCACGTGAGTCTGGACAACGCCACTGTGGTAGTGCCCGCAGCGATGCAGGTGACGCCGCCGTCGGGACGCGATGACGTGCTGGTCATCGTCTATTCCGGTGATGGCGGCTGGGCCGATCTGGACAAGCAGCTTGGGAACGCCTTCGCTGCACGTGGACTCCCGGTGCTGGGGGTGAATACGTTCAAGTACTACTGGCGCATGCGCACTGCGGACGAATCAGCCGCGCAGCTCGATGCGCTGATGACGAAATACCTGGAGCAATGGCACAAGCAGCGGGTATGGCTGGTCGGGTTCTCCTTCGGCGCCGATGTGCTCCCCACCATCATCGACAAGCTGAGCCCGGAAAATCGCGCGCGGATTGCCCAACTGGTACTGCTTTCGCCCAGCCGTGATTTCAGCTTCGAGATCCAGTTCGAGGGTTACATGGTGTCGCAGGGACGATTCAAGGCATTCGTCAAACGTCAATTGGAAAAATTCAACAAGGTGCCGCACTACCCGACATTACCGCCGGTCCAGGCGATGCAGCGGCAGTTCCCGGTGGTCTGCTACTACGGCAGGGATGATGCCGACGAAAGCCTGTGCACGATAGCCGGTCTGCCGCGATGGATTCAGGTATATCCGGAGAACGGTGGCCACCATTTCGATGGCGGTTATGCACCGCTGGCCGCGCGTTTGATCGAGCAACTGCCAGCGCGGGTGGCGCCCGCCGCGGTGCCGCACTGATCTCACTGCATTGACGGGGATGGCGGCACGTACAATGCGCGGACTACTTGGTTACTGAAGAACTACCGTGACTGCAGCCGGGTTTACCGCCGCACCGCCTGACGCTGCATTGGCCGCATTGCTCCTGCCAGTCGCGTCGTCGGCTGTTCCGCTGCCGGACTCCGGTCGGGTCTTGTTCTTGCACGCGCGGGCCGGGACGGGCGTCCGGGAACTGGCGCAACCAGGTTGGCTGTGTCAACAAAGTTTCCTGCCGTTTGCCGATGAATTGCGGCGTTGCGGTCTGCAGGTCGCCGAGCCGGCCACGAGCGAGAAATTTCCGTTGGTGTTGGTGTTGCCACCGCGTCAGCGGGATGAAGCTCGCGCGGTGTTTGCACGCGCTCTGCAGCATGTTGCGCCCGGTGGCACGCTGTTGGCGTGCATGCCCAACAACGCAGGCGCGAAATCGGGTGAATCCGATTTGCTGAAGCTCACCGGCAGCGTGCAGCATTTGTACAAGCACAAGTGTCGGGTGTTCTGGACGATACTGGACGTTGCTCAGGTCGATGCGGCGCTCCTCGATACCTGGCTCGCGCTGGATGCGCCGCGCGTGATTGAAGGCGGTTACGTCAGTCGGCCGGGTTTGTTTGCGTGGGCTCGCGTCGACCACGCCTCGGCATTGCTTGCCGAACATCTGCCAGATGACTTGCGCGGTTGTGTCGCCGATCTTGGTGCCGGCTACGGCTATCTGGCGACCCAGATTGTCGCGCGTTGTAAACATGTCACAGCGCTTGATCTGTACGAAGCCGAGGGGCGGGCACTGGAGCCGGCACGCATCAATATGCAACGCGCCTTGCACGAAGCCGATCGACCATTGCTGGTTGACGTCCGCTGGCACGATGTCACACGTGGCTTGCCGCAGCGCTACGACGCCATCGTCAGCAATCCCCCGTTTCATCAAGGTCGTGCCGATTTGCCAGAATTGGGGCGCGCCTTCATCACCAGTGCGGCCGACGCATTGCAGGGGGACGGCCGCCTGCTCCTCGTCGCCAACCGACATCTGCCCTACGAAGCGCTGCTGCACTCGCGCTTCCACGACGTGCGTGCGGTCGTGGTGAGTGATGGCTTCAAGGTGATGACCGCAAGCGGAGTCAAGGCGTGAAACTGATCAAGCTGATCGCGAATCTGGGCTATGGCAGCCGCAAGGACGTGGCGCAGATGTTTCGCGCTGGCCGCATTACCGACGCAGATGGCGCCGTTCTGTACGCGGACGACGTGGTCGAGCACGCGGCCATTCGCGTCGACGCCGAGCGGCTCGACCCGCCGCCGGGTCTGGTGTTGATGATGCACAAACCATTGGGCGTCACCTGCTCGCGCAAGGACCCGGGGCGCGTCGTCTACGACCTGTTGCCGCCGCGTTACAGCGTACGGACGCCGGCGTTGTCCAGTATCGGCCGACTGGATCGGGACACCAGCGGCTTGCTGTTGTTTACCGACGATGGTGCGTTGTTGCATCGGGTTATTTCACCGCGCACCCACGTCACGAAAACCTACGACGTCACGCTGAGCGGGGATCTGCGCGGCGACGAAGGTGCGTTGTTCGCCAGCGGAACATTGCTGCTGGAGACGGAAAAGGAGCCGCTGGCGCCCGCGCTGCTCAACGTACTTGCACCACGCCACGCGCAGATCACCGTCACCGAAGGTCGTTATCATCAAGTGCGACGCATGTTCGCCGCCACGGGGAATCATGTGCAGACGTTGCACCGCATCTCGATCGGCGCGCTGACACTCATGGAGCTGCCAATGGGCGGGTGGCGGGCGCTGGATGCAAACGAAGTGGCGCTGGTATTTGCCGGGTAGGGCCGCGCCCACGTGGTGGGTTTCCCCGCCGTTCCACAACGTGGGCGGCATGGCGCGACGACGTTGCGAACAGTTTTCGGTAGTGGTGGGCCGGGAGGCCCGCATCCTGGGTCTACAGAACGCGTACCGGGGTGGGTATCGTCGCGCCGAACCATCTCCTTCGTTCGTCGCGACAGCTCGGACCACCCATCGCATATTTGCGGCAGATGCCCGGGCGCTCATCGTAAATTGTGCAGCGGTGAGTCTTGCGATCAAGCGCGACGCACCAGCCATCCTCAGCCTTGGCCATGGTTTCCATGCCGTGATCGTCACGTGCCGTCATCCACTCCGGCACGTTATCGTCGCCCAGTAACACGACCGTAAGACGGCAGCAAACGGCTTCACACGAAGAACACTGGACGCTGGGGTCGATCGCTTCGGCGTACGGATCGGCGCTTTCGATGTCGAGGCTGGGGATTATGCTCATGCACCAGTATGACGGTTACCGGTCAAGTGGGAGCTGAACCATTGTCCGCGCGGCATCCGCTCAGCCAGGTGGTTCGTCCCACAATTCATCCCAGCCTTTGAGTCCGAGCTTCTGCAACGTCTGGATGTTGTGGCGGTAAATGCTGTCGGTGTCAGCCATGGAATCCATGGCGCGCGCGACGCTCGCCTCGCGCAACAAATGCAATGTGGGGTAGGGCGAACGATTGCTGAAGTTCTCAATGGCGCCCGGTTGACTATCAGCAAACTGGTAGTCGGGATGGAAGCTGGCTACCTGCCACACGCCCTCCAGTTTCAGCGTCTGCAGTGCTGCGTCGGCGACATCGAGGAAGTCGTTGTAATCGAGAAAATCGTTGAGCACGAATGGGTGGATCAGCAACCCGGTTTCACATTCGTCCGCAGCAAGCGCATTCAGGGATTGCAATTCTCCGCACAAGTCGTCCAGCAATGCGTCAGTGTCGCGTGCGTGGCTGACGCGCATGCGCAACTTCCCTTGCACGTACGGTGCACGGGCAAATGGACACAAGTTGAGGCCGATCACAGCGCGCTCCAGCCAGCGTGACGTGGCAGCCAGCCACGGCGCGTCCTCGGGCAAAGCGTCGGCGTTCAGACTGCCAGTTGGCAACGTTTCCATCATGCAGTTCTCGCTCCGGATGTGACGCCGATGACTATAGCGGAGCAGCACCTCGGGGAAGGCGCACACACTGGAACGGATCATGCGGTCACAAGACGTTATGTGGCATTGTCCATCGGCTGCATGTTTCCGGCAGGCCGCGCGGCGGGTAGTGTTCGCTCTACGCAGCCGGGACAACGGGACCTTCAACTTCACGCCCAAGTGCTTCAATGCGCGTGAGCGGAGGGCGCGGGCCAGACACTCGCCACCGCTGGCCGTTCGCCAGGAACAGTCGCGCAGAGAAAGCGCGGCTCTTGCATGCCGGGCCGGGCGCCGGCATATAGAGGACATTCATTCGGGCAAGCTACCTTCATGTTCAATCTGCACTTCGACAATGCCTTCGTGCGCGACCTGCCCGGTGATCCGGAGCAGGGGCCGGGATTGCGCCAGGTCGAGGGCGCGCTGTATTCGCTGATCGCGCCCACGCCGGTAGCCACGCCCGTCGTGCTGGCACATTCGGCAGAAACCGCGGCGCTGGTGGACATCGATGAGGCGACTGTCGCAACGCCGGAGTTTGCGCAAGTGTTTGCCGGGAATACGTTACTCGATGGAATGCAGCCGTATGCGGCCAACTATGGCGGGCATCAATTTGGCAACTGGGCGGGCCAGTTGGGTGATGGGCGCGCGGTGGCGCTGGGTGAGGTCATCAATGCTGCCGGTGAGCGCTGGGAGTTGCAACTCAAGGGTTCCGGGCGCACGCCGTATTCGCGCGGCGCGGACGGTCGCGCCGTGCTGCGCTCTTCCGTGCGCGAGTTTCTGTGCAGCGAGGCAATGCATCATCTGGGTGTGCCGACGACGCGTGCGTTGTGCCTCATCAACACCGGTGAAGCAGTCGTGCGCGACATGTTTTACGACGGTCATGCGGCCCCGGAACCCGGCGCGATCGTGTGTCGTGTCGCGCCATCGTTCATTCGCTTCGGCAGTTTCGAATTGCCGACATCACGCGGAGACTCGGCCCTGCTGCGGCGGCTGGTCGACTTCACCATCCGCCGTGATTACCCGGAGCTCAGCGGGCAGGGCGAGACACTGTATGCACAGTGGTTTGCGCAGATATGCGAGCGCACGGCACGCATGATCGCGCACTGGATGCGCGTGGGCTTTGTGCACGGCGTGATGAACACCGACAACATGTCGATCCTCGGCCTGACCATGGACTACGGCCCTTATGGGTGGATCGACAATTACGACGCGGAATGGACACCGAACACCACGGACGCCCGGAACCGGCGCTACCGCTTTGGCCAGCAACCCGATGTGGCGTGGTGGAATCTCAGTCGTCTGGCCGGCGCGCTCGCGCCGCTGTTTTCCGGCGTTGAGCCGTTGCAGGCCGGGCTGGATCATTACGCGGCGACCTATGCCGCGGCAGACCGAGCCAACATCGCCGCCAAGCTGGGCCTGGCGGAATGTCGTACTGATGATGTGGCGCTGATGCAGTCGCTGCATGCATTGATGCAGTCGGCTGAAATCGACATGACCTTGTGGTTTCGCGCCCTGGCGGATATTGACCCGCTGGCACCGTCACTGGAGCCCATGCACGACGCGTTTTACGACGACGCCAAGCGTCGCGATGGCGAGGCCGCACTTGTTGACTGGCTGGCCCGTTACGCAGCGCGACTGGCAAGCGATTCACAGTCAGCCCGGCAACGTCGCGTACAAATGCACGCAGCCAATCCACGCTATGTCCTGCGCAATTATCTGACGCAGCAGGCGATCGATCGGGCAACTGCTGGTGACGCGGGCGCGATCAGCGAATTGCTTGAGGTCATGCGCCATCCGTATGACGATCAGCCCTCCCGCGGGGCGTTTGCGCAAAAGCGCCCCGACTGGGCCCGACCACGACCCCCGGTTTAGGAAACCGGTGCTCTATCCGGCTGAGCTACGAGGCCACAGCGGCAATTATGGTTGACCACACCAGCACCAGCAACTCAAATCGTCCGCTCGGCGATGTTGCAGGGTGGCTCCCGTCGAGCCTAACCCCGGGTCATGGAGCCGCGTAGCTGGCAGGGTGCGCCGCCCAGCCCGCGAGGCATATTCGCAGAACGTCCGCACTGCACTCGTGCGCTGGCCCGGCCCGTCGGCGACAAGTCGTCGCAAATACACATTGTGCCCATGCTCCACTGCGGGTCCGCAGACCACCCACGACCAGCGCGTGGCTGACGACCCGGAGCCGGTCATGCATCCTGGCCGGCCGCATCGGGCAGCAACGATATTGGCGAAGCAGTTGCGACTTCGTGCGCCGCTGCAGCGGCCGCAACCGAGTTCAGTAAAGCTTCGCGCCCGTAAGGCTTGAGCAGGAATATCGCCTCTTTGCCGAGCGTTGCGCATGAGGCATACGGGTCAGTGGACGTCACCACGACGGCCGCGTTCGAGCCACAACGACGGACCTGCTCGGCCATGCACATCCCTTTGCCGCCATCGCCGAAACACGCGTCGGTAATGATGATGTTGATTTCCGGATGGGCCACGATTTGCACGATCGCGGTGTCCTCATGCGTCGCGGTAAAGACGTCGCAGCCCGCCTTGCGCAGGACCGCAGCCATGACGACGAGAGTCTCGGGATCGTCCTCAACGAGTAAAACGATGCGCTTGCGCATGGTGGATCTCCCCCAGCTTTGTCTGCACGATGGGTACAACAGCATTCCCTGCGCGCGACACAAGTACTTCATTGAAGCAAGTACTTCATCGGAGTGTGTACTTGTTCACCCTCAAGATGCAAGGTTCCGCACACCGCCGCGCGCGCCCCAGCAAATGGACCGTTGTGGGCCTGCAGTTGGTGAGCACACAGCCATGACCCAGCTTGCGGAAACCCTCGGGACTGACCAACCACTGGCGACGGTGGCGAGTCCGGCGACGACCCCCAGGGCGACCGGTGACGGGCGCAGCAGGAGTTGTTGCTGCCGGTGCAGCGGTTGCCTGATCCTTGATTTCGCATAATGTATATTATGTCAAATACAATAA